>LQAE01000179.1_pt1 | contig 23545 bp, 18 predicted proteins | sample 1535771 | NCBI WGS metagenome assembly LQAE01 (sample SAMN04331582, study PRJNA305678) | bioreactor metagenome | isolation source: bioreactor_1 inoculated with Wadden Sea sediment 1st replicate of a... | place: Germany:Bremen
AGAAGCAAACAAAGAAGAACGTGAAGAAAAGCGTGCTGCATTCGAAACAGCTCTAGAAGAAGGCGACACTGATACAATCAAGGCTTTTATTGATGAAGCACTAGAACATATGAATGAAAAGCTTGCAAACTCTAAAGAGAGACTAGCAGAAATGCAGTCGGCTGAGTAAAAGAACAATCAGTTTCATACACATTTACATCTAATTTCTCTTACATTTCCTTAGTAGAATTAAGATAAGTTAGAAAGTGAAAAATCAAAACTTGAAATGTTAATAGGTTGTTAACCAATCACAAATAGACGAAAATTCGGAGGAAGAATATCATGATGAAGAAGAGAATAATAACGGGTACATTAGTAGCAGTAATGACACTATCAGTGGCAACAACGGGTCTATCTTTTGCAGATGAAACAACGACAACTGAAGATACTAGAGGTGGACGTCCAGGTGTTGAAAGAATGCAAGGTGGTCGTCAAGGTGGAATGAATAAAGAAGGTCGTGGTGAAGACCGTCAGGCAAACAAGGAAGATCGCGAAGCAGAAATACAAGGTGTAATTGACGAGTATTACCCAGAAATTAGCGACGAGTGGAACACACTAAAAACTGATATTGATGCAGCTCGTAACGAAATCCGTGAACTGGTTCAACCAGAAGACGGTGAACGTCCAGAACGCCCAGAGCGTCCTGATTTTGAAAACATGACAGATGAAGAAATTGAAGCTTTTGAGTCAGAACGAGAAGCTGAAAGAGCTGAACGTCAAGCTGAAAGAGAATCGTTTGAAACTGCAATTGAAGAAGGCGACGCAGATACAATCAAAGAGCATTTAGATGGTATGATTGAAAAGATGGAAGAACACCTAGAAAATGTTGAAGCAAAATTAGCTGAACTTCAAGACGCAGCTGAGTAATTAACTTAGCCCCATAGCAATATCCTATATATTGTTATCGAAAGGAATTCATGAGCCCAAATGGATTCCTTTCATTTTTTTTGGATTTGTTTTTCCAAATTTAACCTACAAAGTGTCGAATCATGTCGGAACTTGTAGAACGGTCATACAATTAAAGTGGGAAAATATAAAATAACTCCATGCTTAGGAGGCAAAACATGAAAAGTTTAAAACAGTTGTTAATTGCAACAATGGTTGCAATCGTCGTCGTATCATTTACAATATCAAATATTGCAGGTGGAATGATGACAAAAAACAGTTATGAAAAGCAGATTCAGGCAAATCATCATCAGCTGAGCAGTTCTATTATGCTAAACGTTCAGTCGTTTATTGAGAAAAGCTATGCTGTTACAGAACAAATTGCGAAGACACCTGTGGTCTTTGATTTTAATGAAAAGGGGCAGGAAGCACTTCTAGTAGAAACGATTGGCCGTCATGACTATTTTGATCTGTTTTATATTCAAGGTATGGACGGTATGCAAACGGCGAGATCGGCTGGGAACTTAGGTGACAGATCAAGTAGGTGGTGGTTTAAGCAGGTTATGGGTGACAAGAAGCCATTTGTTAGTAAATCCTACTATTCGCTGGCTGGAAATGTCCCTGTAACATCAGCCATCATTCCAATTTATAATGATCGTAATCAGCTAAAAGGTGTCATGGGTTCAGATATTAGACTTGGTCAGCTTCAAGACATTGTTGAAGAATTCAGCACAGGGTCTTCATATGCATATGTCATCGATGGCGAAGGTGTTGTGATTGCTCACCCGGATACGTCTAAGGTTTCTGAACTTTATAACTACAAAACACTTGAAAAAACAGTACTGAAGATGGATTCAAATGGAAATGTAGTTGTAGATGAAAACGGTAATCAAGTTACGGAAAAACAGATGTTTGAAATTTCGTCGGAATTGACACGAATCACAGATAGTGTTCTTGGTGGTCAGTCGGGTTTTGAGTCATATAAAAATATTAACGGAGACAAAGTATATAGTGCATACATACCAATTAGTCTGCCTGGGAATTCAGATGCATGGGGTGTAGTAACTGTTGAAAAGGTCTCTGACGCACTTGCTTTTTCAGATGGTGTAAGAAAACTTAATATGGTGCTTTCAGTTATTTTAGTTCTAGTTGTTGCAGTCATTTCACTCATCGTTTCTGGGAAAATTACAAAACCAATTGAAGAACTTGAATTACTTATGTCTAAAGCATCCAAGGGTGATTTAAATGTTGAGAGTTCATATAAAAGTAAAAATGAAATTGGACGATTATCTACAGGGTTTAATAAAATGATTCGTGATTTCCATGAGCTCATTTCAGAAACACAAACAGCGTCTCATGAAGTGAGAGATTACTCAAACAGAATGAACTCCGCTATGGGGGAAACCGAAACTGTAGTGAACCATATTTCGAAGAGCATTGACGAAGTATCGCAAGCGGCATTACAACAAGCTAAAGGTGCTGAACAAGGCCTGGAAGAATCGCTCCAGCTTTCTGAAGAACTGGATGTCATGGCGAAAAACATTGATTCGAGTATTTCTGCTTCTGACACCATTATGAAAATGAGTGGTGATGGTACGTCGTCTATGGAAATGCTATCGAGCAAAAATGTTGAAACTGTTGAAATGTCCGAACAGGTATTTGAAGCGGTGTCGAGTCTTAATAGTAAAACAAACGAGATTATTACAGTTGTAGATGCCATATCTGGAATTTCTGAGCAAACAAATCTATTGGCACTGAACGCTTCCATTGAGGCTGCTCGAGCAGGTGAACATGGCAGAGGGTTTGCTGTTGTTGCTGAAGAGGTTAGAAAACTTGCTGAAAGCACAGGTGACTCGACTGAAAACGTAAGAAGAATTATAGACTCAGTAAGAAATGATATTATGACAGCTCAAACCACTATTCAAGCAAATAAAGAGGTTATTAATTCACAGACAGATGCGGTGAAGAAGTCTCTAGAAACATTCAGTTCTATTAATGGAAGTGTTGCAGAGATGGCTAAAATTACACAGACTTTATCAACGAGTCTAGCACGGGTAATGGAGAGTCGGTCCGCATTTATTGAGACGATTGAAGGTGTTAGTGCAACATCTGAAGAAACAGCAGCTTCCGTGGATGATGTTACTAATATGACGGATCGTCAGAATGATGCAATTGCGGATATTAACAAGTTGGCTGAACATTTAAATGTTTTGTCAGAAACCTTAAATACCACTTTGGACAAGTTCTCCATATAAGTGGAGTCAAAACGATGAGCAATCCCACTGCTGGGATTGCTCATTTTTTATGCCTTATAGACTAGCCTCTAAATTTTAATCAGTTTAATTGTAATTACTTCATAGGAATCCATTTGCCAAAATGTGTTCCATTAGGATTGTTTAAATGAATCCAACCTAGGTCGTTAGAGTGAGTTAGATTCTCATAAAAGTCATCATATGAAACCGTGTATATTTGAATATGTTCAGGCAAATTCTGTAGCAACTCAATTCTACTTTCATATCGTGAAATGCCATTTATTTTTGGTGAAATAAAATTGGACCACATAACACCATCTAAATACTCAGAAACCGAGTGGGTATAAGCGAAGCCACGATTCTGAATTATCTTCAAATTCGGATGCTTATTTTGTATAGTGTCTAGAAGCTGAATATACCCTTCAAGAAGCTCTGGCCCAACTTCAGGTATATGATAATAGTCATTAAGTGCTGAGGTGGAATCCATAAAAATGCCATCAAGATTATTCTCAATAATACGGTCATTAATGGTATTCAGCAATGCCTCGCGGTAACCCTCTTGTCTCAAATCACCAATGGGATCACTATGGTGGTACATAAGCACACCATCTATATATAGGAAATCTGATTTAGTCAGTTGGCTGTTAAGTGCATCATCTTTCTGATCTACACTCCAAGCTGATATATATCCGTAGATATTTGTTCCAGACACATGAAGTTCCTCAACCATTTCCTTTTCAATCTCATTTGGTTTGACAATTACAAACTTTAGGTTCTTCATATCTGCAAGGATTTCATCTGTAATATGATTATAATAGATGCGGAAATCACTTTTACTTGTTGCAAGTGTATCAACATGAGTTGGGATCCAGTAATTATGCTGAGTTCCATCCTGATGATTAAGATGAATCCAGCCTAAGTCGTTAGCGTGCTCCAGGTTTTCTTTAAAATCATCATAAGATATAGTATAGATTTGAATATGTTCAGGTAAGCTTTTTAAGAGTTCAACACGCTCTTTGTAACGACGGATTTCATTCACTCTTGGAGAACTGAAATTTTCCCACACAACACCATCAAGATAGTCAGAAGCGGACTTAACGTAGGCAAAACCACGGTTTTGTACAACTTCAAGTTGTGGGTATTCAGTTTGAATATCTTTAAGAAGTTGAATGTATCCGTTAAAAAGCCCAGGGCCAAGCTCTGGAATATGGTAGTAATCATTCAAAACAGAAGTGGAATCTATAAAAATTCCGTCTAGATTTTTTGATACAATTCGTTCTGAAATAATTTCTAATAAGGAATCGCGGTAGTGTTCTTCTCTTAAGTCACCAATAGGATCATTGGTATGATAGATGAGTTTGTCGTTAATGTATAAGTAGTCTGATTTTTTTAGTTTACTACCTAGTGAATCATCCCACCTGCTCACTTCCCAAGCTGAAATATATCCATAGACTTTTACACCTGCTTCATGCAGTTCGCTAATCATATAGTCTTCAAGTTGCAAAGACTCAACAATGACAAGGTCGAGATTTTTCATGTCCTGAAGAATTTCATCTGTAATGCTTCGATAATATATTCTGTATTCGAGAATCGGTTTTGTTTCTTCTAAGCCAAGTTCTATTGAACTGGATGTTGTTGATGCGGACTCAATGGGCTGAACGGCATAAACCAGAGAGGTCCCAATTATGGTAAAAAAAAGAGTAAGTAAAAACCAATAGTATTAAAATTAAGTTTTTCTTTACGAGACGCATATAATCACCTCTGGTAATATTCTGCCTATATCGTAATTATATCATAAAGCCTAGTCTGATCTGAAAGTCATAAGTACAAGAAGACTGGGTATAAAGTCAGTTAAGTTAAGGTGTGGTAGTGGTTGAAGAAAGTGTTTAACAGTAGAAAAAATGTGCTAAGTAATAGAAAAACTGTCCAATTTGCAAAAATGATTGACGAACTAATAAATGTTTACTAAAATCATACTATGAATTTACTTAGTTTAAAAACACGGGTTTTGGGTGTTTACTATATTCTATTATTTTAACTTTGGAGGAAAAACCTATGTATATGGGCGTGGATTACTATCCTGAGCATTGGCCAGTGAGCTTGATGGATGAAGACATAAGGAGAATGAAAGAAATGGGTGTCAACATGGTTCGCATTGGCGAATTTGCTTGGCATTTGATGGAGTCTGAAGAAGGCAAAATTGATTTCTCATTCTTTGACGAAGTGATCAAAAAACTCAAAAAAGAAGATATAAAAGTTATGTTTGGTACACCTACAGCGACATTTCCAGCCTGGCTTGCAAAAAAGTATCCTGAAGTACTTTCAATGGATGAAGACCAAAATAAGCGTGTGTTTGGTGGTCGTCGTCAGTACTGTTATAACTCGGATATATATATGGAGTATTCTCTGAAAATAGTAGACGCTCTTGTGAAGCATTATAAAAACGAAGAGGCTATAGTATCGTGGCAAATCGATAATGAGTTTGGACATGAAGGTAGCGATATGTGCCACTGTCCCCTCTGTCATAGCAAATTTCAAGATTTCCTAAGGAAGAAATACAACACAATTCATAAGTTAAATGAAGTTTATGGCACTATTTTCTGGGGGCAAACCTATAACGAGTTTTCAGAAATTCCGATTCCTTTAAAGACAATCACTGTGCATAATCCAACACTTCAGTTAGACTGGGCACGCTTTCGTTCCTCATCACTTAATGGTTTTGCCAAAACACACACAAGTCTTGTTAGGAAGCTTAAAGGACAACATCAGTCAGTGACTACAAATGTGTCTGGTGGCTTCTTTGGAAAATGGTTTGATCATGAAGAGAACTTAGAGGACATGGATTTTGTATCTTACGACAATTATCCAGTTTGGGGTGGATTAAGAGAGCCACTATCGCCTGCTGACATAGCAATGACACTGGACTTTAATAGAGGTCTAAAAAATAAAAATTTCTGGATCGTAGAACAGTTGATAGGTGCTCAAGGGCATGATGTTATTGGATATTTACCTCGACCAAACCAGTCAAAACTGTGGTCTAACCAAGCCTTTGCCCATGGTTGTAACAACATGTTGTTTTTCAGATGGAGAGGTATGAACAGAGGGGCTGAACAGTTCTGCTATGGTATTCTAGACCATGATAATGAAACGGGACGCAAATATATTGAAGCAAGTGAAATTATTGCTGGTGCAAAGGCAAATGAGGCGGTCATTAATGGTGAAATGGAAAATAAGGTTGCCGTTCTTTATGATTTTGACAATGCGTGGTCCTGGAGATTTCAGCGTCAAAGTGAAGCGTTTGACTACACGAGTGAACTTATGAGACTATACCGTCCATTCCACGACTTAAACGTGCCTATGGACGTCGTTCCACTTGATAGAGATATCAGCAAATATGAGGTTGTTCTTATCCCTGCCCAGCAAATTGTGGATGACACCCTTGCGGACAAGTTAAAAACTTTTACTAAAGCTGGAGGTATCGTGGTTATGTCCTTCCGTGCTGGTATTCGTGACAGAGACAATAACCTTCATTTTAACCAAAAGCTACCTGGTAAATTACATGATTTATTGGGTATTAAGCTTGGTGAGATTGAATCTCTTCAACATGGACAGCTTGTTAAGGTAGATGGCAAAGGCAGATTTAAAGGTGTGTACGGGGAATGTTCAGTCTGGAGAGATCTAATGATTCCTGAATCTGCTGAAGTTCTTGCGGAATATGACGATGGCCTTGATCTTCCAAAGAGTTGTATGACAAAAAATGTGTTTGGACAAGGGCATGCGTATTACGTTGGTGGTGGTGTCACAAACAACTTAATGCGAAAGCTGGCTATGGAAATAACAAAAGAAAAAAATATTAAAACAATTGATTCCCCAGATGGTGTTGAAGTTGTTGTTAGATCAACAGACACAGAAGTAAAACGCTTTATTCTGAATCATAATGAGTTTGAAGCGGAATTCGAAGGTCGGGTTTTGAAGCCGTTTGAATCTACAATTGAATAGTTTGCGTTCGGTCTTATAGACTGTACCAATATTGTCCCTGGAAACCCTCAAAAGCCCCCCAACGCTCATGGGGGTTTTCTCATTTTTGAGAAATAGAAGGATTACTTGAAGTCTATAAGGAATGAAGTACAGACAATATTTAATTCCTAATTTCTCACTTAAAAAGAGGTGAACCCATGACGAACTGGAAACCAAATAAAGCAGCAGACATACCACTGTATAAACAGGTTGTTGATCATATAAAAAGCAAAATTGCATCAGGAGAATGGCCTGTTGGAATGCGTCTTGAAGCTCAAAGAGATATGGCTGTTTTGTATGATGTGAACAGAAGCACAATTGTAGAAGCAATGGACGTTCTGAAGGCAGAAGGTCTCATTGATGGTCAAGGGCGTCGTGGCACAGTGATTATTAACAATTCTTGGTCACTCATGGCTTCTAATCCACCTCCAAACTGGGAACATTATATTCAGAGTGGAATGCACTGGTCTAACCAATCTACAATACAGGCAATAAATAAACTTGAGTTTGAGCCAGACATGATCAGATTAGGAACAGGGGAACTAGCACCAGAACTATATCCTAATGAGATGATGGCGGAGGTTTTCTCAAAAGTTGGTCGGACTGTGACACATCTTGGATATGAATCTCCAAAGGGTTCAATACATTTAAGAGAAGCACTGAGCAAATACTTATATAAATTCGGAGTTAAAGCGTCGCCAGAAAACATTTTAATAGTTTCGGGGTCATTGCAAGCCTTGCAATTAATATCTCTTGGGATTCTACATTCTGGATCAAATGTGTTTGTTGAAAAACCGTCCTATTTGAAATCGCTTAATATTTTTCAGTCTGCTGGTATGCAGCTTAAAGGTGTAAAAATGGATTCTGATGGCTTGAGTATAAAGGATTTGAAGAAACAATTAGATGTGAGAAAAACGTCACTTGTATATACAATACCAACGTTTCATAATCCAACGGGCCATGTAATGAGTGAACTTAGACGTCAAAATATGCTTAACTACTGTAAATCTGAAAGACTTCCAATTATTGAAGACGACGCCTATAGAGACTTGTGGCTTGATGAAGTGCCACCAAAACCCCTTAAAGCTTTGGACGAAGCGGGAAGTGTCTTGTATATGGGCACCATGTCAAAAGCCCTTGCAGCTGGACTCAGGATTGGTTGGCTTGTTGGCCCGCAAACAGTTGTAGATCGGTTGGGTGATATAAAAATGCAGACCGATTATGGTGCATCGTCAGTTTCGCAGGCGATACTGACAGAGTGGCTAAACAGTGGTTATCATGAAAAGTACTCAAGTTCCTTGCGTGAAGCGCTTAGAATACGCCGTCAGATAACAATTGATATTTTAAATGAATGTATGTCAGATTTAGCAACATGGACAATACCTAAAGGTGGGTTTTATATATGGATGAAGCTGAACAAGAATTTGTCTATAAAGAGGCTGTTCAAGGTTGCCGCAGACTCTAAGATACTGATTAATCCAGGGCAAATATATGACTTTGAAGACAATCAGTATTTGAGAATTTCATACTCTTATGCAAGACATGAGGACATTGAGTATGGATTAAGAAAACTTGCAGATATTATTAGAAATGAAATGGTTATCTAACTTTGGTTGGGTTAATTCATGTATTATTGGTTGTTACATCCTTCTCTAAAGAGAGATATACTGTGTTTAAAATAAAGGGGAAAGGGTGTATTGTATGTTATCTTATATAGCACAAGGTTTTATGTTGGGTATTGCTTATGTAGCACCAATTGGTATGCAAAATACGTATGTTATAAACACAGCAGCACAAAGCACTAGAGCCAGAGCACTTCAAGTTGCGCTTATTACAGCAGCTTTCGATATTGCACTTGCATTTGCATGTTTCTTTGGCGTTGGACTTTTATTAGACACTTTTGAAGTATTAAAAATGTTTGTTTTAGGAGCTGGGTCAATAGCAGTTTTATATATTGGATTTGGTCTGGCGCGGTCTGTTCCCAAAAGTATAGAAACCACAAATGTAGACAAACCAATAATGGAAATTGCACTTATGGTGTTTGCTGTCACATGGCTTAACCCTCAAGCGTTAATTGATGGCTCACTTCTGTTAGGTGGTTTTAAGGCGACTCTTACGGGTCAAGCATCGAGCTTGTTTATATTAGGTGTTAGCATTGCTTCTGCAAGCTGGTTCGTAGGTTTAACACTGCTTGTGAATATGTTTAGAGACAAAATGACAGTAGGCGTTCTTAGAATAATAAACATTATTTGTGGAAGCACAATCATTCTTTTTGGCTTAAAGTTAGGATGGACATTTTTACAGACCTATGTTCTTGGATAGGAGGACTATATGAAATTTTCCATAGATCAAAATTTGCTTGAAAAGTACCCAAGTGCCCATGTCGGATTGGTTTTTATAAAAGGATGTAATAATAAAGATGTTTCTCCAGAAGTGTCTTTTATATTGAGAGAGTCAGAAAAACATTTAAGGCAACGTATGGAAACCAAAGAAATGCTTGAACTTCCTGAGTTAAAAGAGTGGCGTGAAACGTACAAAAGTTTTGGTGCTAAAAAAGGCCGTCGTGTTTCTATTGAAGCTATGGCAAAACGTGTAAAAAAGGGTGATGAACTGCCTGCAATATCACCTCTTGTAGACCTGTATAATGCAGTGTCTCTTAGATACGTATTTCCATGTGGTGGAGAGGATTTAGACAAAGTCGCTGGGGATGTGGTTCTTGGATTTGCTGAAGGTCATGAATTGTTCTACAAAATTGGCAGTGATGAGAATGAACCGCCAAATCCTGGTGAAGTTGTGTACAAAGACAATGAAGGTTGTCTTTGCCGTTGCTGGAATTGGCGTGAAGCTGACAGGACTAAACTAACAGAGGAAACACAAAATGCTGTACTTGTGGTTGAAACCCTAAAAGCAGATCGTAATAAGGAGTTTGTTGGTGCATTATCCCATTTAAGTGATCTAGTCTCGGTTTTAACAGGTGCACAAACGGATATCTATATTTTGAACCATAAAAATCCATTTGTTGAATACGAAAAATAGACTGGATAATAAATAGACACTGTTTAAAGCTGAAGAAATTAGACTTCAGCTTTTTTGTATCTTGATTTAAAGATAATTTTATGTGATATGTTTTAAAAGTCACGTAAATGGTATAAAATGAACAGGTGAGAAAAGGGTCACTTTATTTGTGGTTGACATTTAGTTGGACGTCAAAGTATAATGAGTGAGTCCTAAACTGAAGAACTTGAATTTGATAAACTTCACATTTTTAAGTTATTTCATAGAAAATTGGGCATGAATAAGTGTATACGTAAAATCATCAATAGGTAATAGGAGAAACGGAGAGAGTGTATTATGAAGAAAATACTAATTTTTGTACTGCTCCTGACAGTAGTATTGACAGGATGCCAAACAGCAGGTGTAGAATCCGTAATGGATAAGGATGTTTTAAAGGTCGGTATGGAGCTTAAGTACCCTCCATTTGAAACAAAAGATTCTGAAGGGAATCCAGATGGTGCATCTGTTATGCTGGCAAAAGCACTTGGTGAGTACTTAGGCAAAGACGTGGAATTTGTAGATACACCGTATCCATCACTTATCCCATCACTTGAAACTGGTAAAATTGATATGATTATTTCCTCCATGACGATTACAGAAGCACGTCAGGAGAAGGTTGATTTTTCTGATCCATATACAACAAGCCAGCTTATGATGCTTGTTCATAAGGACTCGATAGTTCAGTCACCTGCAGACCTAAATGATCCAGAGGTTATTATTGCATCAAAAACAGGTACGATTGGCGCTCTTTGGGCACAGTCAAACGCACCAGATGCTCAAATTAAAAATATCGATGAAGAAGCAACAGCGGTATTAGAAGTTGCTCAAGGAAAAGCGGACGTGTTTATTTATGATCCTCTTTCAATCATTAGACATCATGAGAATTATCCTGACTCAACAAAAGCAGTACTTGAACCACTTCCAAACACTGGCGGGTGGGGCGTTGCAGTTCAGAAAGACCAGTCTGAATTCCTTGAAAAAATCAATGAATTTATCAAAACAGCAAAAGAAGACGGCACATATGATGAAATTCGAGAAAAATTCTTGCTAGAAAAAATGGAAGAATTCAAACAATATGGACTTGATTTCTTCTTCTAAGAATAGGAAGCGGTAATTATGAAAAAGACATCTAGTTTTATTGCAGCGCTAGGTATATATTTGGCACTATTTTATTTCGTTGCAGTAAGAGCAATCGGTAAACCGCTTGACTTCACTGTGTATTCTCAGTATTCAAAGGTTTTATTAGACGGTTGGATACAGACAATTGCAATAAGTATTATGTCTGTTTTTATGGCGCTACTAGTTGGACTTGTGCTCTATAGCATGCATGAGTCAAAGTATAAGGTGCTGAATTATTTGGCAGAGATTCATAAAACAATAATTTTTGGAACACCACTCATAGTTATTGCCATTGTTTCGTATTACTATATTGGATTTGCATTCGGTATAGATTCGAAATTCTGGATTGGTGTTATAACGCTGTCATTATATATTGGTGCTTATATAGCAGATATCTATAAAGGTGCCATAGAATCTATCCATCATAATCAGTGGCAAGCGGCTAAGATGTTTGGTTTCAACAGGTATCAAACTTACAGATATATTATATTCCCACAAGTTGTTATGACAATATTGCCACCTTTAGCTGGTCAGTTTGCACTGACTATAAAAGGGAGCGCACTCCTGTCGTATATGGCAACGAGTGAATTCTTAAACTCTGTAAATACAGTTATGGCTGTATCATTTGCCTACCCAGAAGGGTTTGTGATTCTTGCAGTAGGATACCTGATCATTACGATTCCGATCATCAGATTGATCAGACATTTAGAAGATCGACTGAATTACAAGGTGTAGCTTATGAATTTAAAATTAGAGAAATTGGTTAAAAAATATAATGGGAATAAAGTTTTAGATGAAATTTCTATTGAAGTTAAAGACTTTAAAGTGTTAGCATTAATAGGTGCATCTGGTAGTGGGAAGTCTACACTACTAAGGCTTATGGCAGGGCTTGAAGGCTTTGACGAAGGAGCGCTTTATTTAAACGACAACCCAGTTAATGATGAGAATGTAGAAGCATGCAGAAAGAAAATTGGGTTTGTATTCCAAGATCATAATTTGTTTAATCATTTGTCCGTTCTTGAAAACATTCTTCTTGTTCTCGAAAAGGTTCACAAGAAGAAACGTGAAGACGTACTTCCGTTGGTTCAAGAACTATTGAAGCAGTTTGACCTTTCAGAGCATCAAATGAAGCTTCCACATCAGTTAAGTGGAGGGCAGTCTCAACGTGCATCAATCGTTCGTGCATTGTCTATAATGCCAGAGGTGATCCTTCTAGATGAACCAACTTCTTCACTTGATCCTATACTCACGTATGAGGTTCTAACAGCGGTCAAGAAACTGGCTGATGAAAAGAAAGAGTTTGTCATAGTGACCCATGAAATCGGATTTGCAAAGAATATTGCAGACTATATTATTTTCATGCAGGATGGCAAAGTTATTGAGCATGGCACAAACAATATTCTTCAATATCCAAAGACTAAAGAGTTAAGATCCTTCCTGTCAAAGGTTCTGACGTTTCAGGACGAAGACATAAAGGCTGGATAGGCTATAGAGATTGAATAAGCTATAAAGCTTGATTAACTAAAATGAGTCCCCAATGCTACACATGCATTGGGGATTTTTTAGTGTAATCAACTTACCTTAAAATAAGGTCAACTTGCATGAATGCCATTTACTGTAATCGTATTTCCCCTTAGACTATTTATAGAAACCTAAGAAAAAACGATCAAAGGGGGGACTCACATGGAATACAAACTTATTTGCGCAGATAAGTGCAGAGATAAAATAGAAAAACTTCTTGATGTTATAGGCCTAGTGAAATCAAGAGGTCAAGGTGATGTGGCAATTGTTGACAAAAGTAAACTTAGTGACGACTGGAACCATCCTGTAGCCATAGTGCTGGATCTAGACCAGGTAGATCAAGTTGAAAGAGATTTAAAAAAACTCGTAAAGAGTGAAAAGGCATTAATCTCTATAACGGACAAACATATTATTGGGAAGCATGAAGAGAAGTTCGCCATGGTTGAATACCAGAATATTAGGTATTTTAGTGCGAGTTCTAATGATGTATATTTCCATGCCGACCTGTCTTACACATGCAAACAGAAGTTATATGAACTTGAAGTGAATCTTAAGGGAAAAGGTTTTGTACGGATCAATAAGTCTGAGATCGTGAATATTAAGCAAGTACGAGAAATTATACCGTGGTTCAACAGTCGACTGGTTCTGGTTCTGTTTGACGACTCAGAGCTCATTGTAACTAAGAGTTATACAAAGTCTTTTAAAGAATACATAGGGTTTTAGGAGGTGGAAGTATGTTTAAGAATATAAAAGGAAGTATACCGCTTTGGCTCGGAATTACAGCGTTTTTATGTTATGGTGATATGTTTTTTGAAATGGAAAACCTGATCTGGTTTACAAGTCAATTTTTAGTGGTTTCAATAGCAGGAAGTCTAATAATACTAGCACATGAGTATCTAGTTGGATGGATATATGAGGCAAGACCAAAATGGTTTAAAACTGCTATTGCTAGAGTTTCACTATATTGTATGATAAACCTTACGGCAGTCTATTTGGTGATACTTGGTGTATTACTGCTTGACTCAAGTAATACATTTTCTGACTATAGATCATCCTTCATCAATAGTGGCATGATTGTAATTGTAATCACAGTAATTGTGTATATGTACAATCAGTATAGGTACAGGGTTGTCCTAGCAAAAAAACAGAAAAACACACTGTAATTGTAAAGTGTAATATATAGAAAATGATTGAAGGTCATGTAAACTTCTGTTAGAATATTAGCGAATTCAAGTGATTTCGAATCTTACTTGAATATGATTTTCAATAATTGAATAATCCATAATAGGTTCTCAATCGGAGATTAATAGGGAATGAGGTGTGAGTCCTCAGCAGCCCCCGTTACTGTAAGGGAAGACGAAATCCAAAATGCCACTGTGGTAAATAGCCATGGGAAGGCTGGAGAGTAGATAGAAACCCAAGTCAGGAGACCTGCCTGTTATGTGATATGTCGATCTTCGGGGTGAAGATTTTGTACATACACTGTGATCCATCAAAGAGTGATGTAATACATATCACTTCTATGTGGCAAAAAGAACTATTTAAGTTCTTATTTTATGAAACGCAATTGTATTTGTATTTCATAATGCAGACTCAAATCACTTTTGTATATACCAAACCAACCGAACTCGGTTGGTTTTTTTGTTGTAATAATTAGCCTAGGGATGCGAATGGACTTGGCTAAACCCTTTCTTTTGTGTTGCTGGTCGTGACCCTATATCATGACCAGCTTTTGCCCGTTTATAAAGTGCATTTAATAGCACTTAAAATATATTATGGAAGTATGGGGAGGACTATAAAATGATAAAAAGAAGAGTGGCACTCATATTGGTGCTTATGCTTGTGTTTTCGAGTGTAATGCCAGGGTTTGCTCAGACGGTTCGGGTGAGAATCGAGGGTAAGGATGATGTACTGTTTAACAAGGATGTTGAATGGAGTGGAGAGATATCAGTACATGATATTTTAGTAAGTGCACTAGGAGATGACTATGCATTTGATGAATCTCAATATGGTCCTAATCCAAGTGGTTTTAATGGTGAAAGTAAGGATCCAGCTTCAACTTATTGGGGTCTTTATTTTGTGAAGAACAGTCATATTGAAGCGGCTACATCTGGTGTAGGTGGTCTGAAAATTGATGATAGCATAAAGGAACTAATTATTCCTCACTTGTCGTTCTCTTCTCGTATTGGTGACTTAGATGTTTCAGTAAGCGAAAATGGTAAAGTAAACATTGATGCTCAAGCCATAGTCAATACATACAATAGTGAAACGAATGGATATGATTATTCAACACAAGTGGCTTCAAAAGGCGCAATTACAATTAAGAACATCTCAAGTGGGTCAGTAGTAGAAACAGGATTGACTGATGAAAATGGCAAATACTCTACAGAACTTAATGATGGTGTATATGACATCTCTATAATCACAAAAGATTCTAACGGAAATCCAACTCTTGTTGTAGATAGAGAGCGAATAGCGTTTGGAGATTCTTACGATGTTATTCTACATAATATTAAGAATGAACATTACAGTTATACACCAAGAGCTAATTACAATTTGCAAGGTGCCCTCAATGCAACGAGTGACTTGAACTATACAGAAATTCAAAGAACAGAAATGTACTTAGATTTTTCAACAAGATCATTAAGTATGGGTGGAGACTACTTGAAAGCGTTAAGTGAACTATATTCAGCTGGAATTGATCCAACAGACCTTAATGGGCGAAACATAATCGCTGAGCTTGAAAGTAAAGATTTAACAACCCTTACTGGTGGTCTAATAAACCAGGCAGCATCTTTGCTTCAAGCAATTAATACACATGATATAACACTAAGTAGCAGTGCCAAATTTACAGAAGATCAAGTTGTTGAAATTATTCTAAATGGGCAAGGCCCAAGCGGTGGCTGGACATATGATGGTGGCAAAGATGGTCTTGATACAGCTGGAGATGTGCTACTAGCTTTAGCACCTTATTATGCTAGCAATGCAAACGTTAAGTCTGCAGTAGACAAGTTTGTAAACTGGGTTTCGGATATTCAGACTGCAAATGGCCACATAGCAGATCCATCATGGGGTGAAAGTGCACCAACAACTGCTAAAGTTGTAATTGGTCTGGTTGCGAATGGCGTAGATCCAGAAGGCAGTCAATTTACAAAAAATGAAAACACTTTAATTGACCAATTGAAGTATGGTTATGATAAAGAGCAAAAAGGTTACAATGACTATAAAGGTGATTTGGATCTTTCGTATGGTACACCTCAAGTTGTGGCGGCATTATCAGTTTATAAGGCATTTAATGCATCAAATAAAGCTGTAAGACTTACCGATTTTTCTAATGTGGCAATGAGAACCGTGCAGGGTGTTCAGCAGGATTATGCTGTTTCGGTAACATACAGTGTTGGTAAAACTGACAATGCAACTACTCTTGAGGCAAACAAAGAATTGACAGCTCATGTGTCAATGACAAGTTTAGTTGATAGAACGGATGATGTTCTTTTAGTAGTAGGACTATATGACAGCAATGACACACTTGTGAACTATGCATTCTTGTCTCAGAGTATGAAGAAAGATGACTCCAAAACATTCCATGCTGGTTTTAGACTGCCATCAAATGTAAATGGTCACTATGTTAAATGCTTCGTATGGGAAGGCACTAGCCTAGTAACACCTGGTGAAGTCCTGAGCTCATCAACGAAGTTTAATTAAGAGATGGAGGACAAAATGCAAAGAATACTATCAAAAGTTCTCATTTTTGTTCTTGCTCTTGGAATGTTCTCATCGCTTGCTTTTGCAGAATCATTTAGTAGTTCAGTTTCAATAAGCGATGTAAACAAAGTCGAGATTTCAGGAAGAACAGAAGAACAGTACCAGTCAGGTTCAATCATAGTTAGAGATAGCAATGAAATCATTGTTCATATAGGTCAATTTAAATCTGGCGATGACAGTAGTTTTCTAGAGTCATTTACGCTGGCTTCAAATGCATCGAGTGGAACATATACTACAGAAATGCATATAGGTGGTAAAATTCAAACTCAAATGTTCACGGTCAAATCAGAAAATGATAATGGGAACAGTGGTGGTGACAACGGTGGCGACTCAGGATCAAGTGGTGGTAGTTCAAAAGATAAGTACATTTATCTATCTGTAAAAGGACCTGACGGCTATATCCTTTCTACTAAACAGTACTTGGCTACAGGAGACGACACTGTAGAAGATGTGGCGAAATCAATATTTGATAAATATGATATTGATAGAACTAATAGACAAGGTTACTATGCAATGATAGGTGGCGTAAGTGAGTTCGATCATGGTCCAAACAGTGGTTGGAAATATACTATTAACGGTGTTAATGGTGATGGTGTAAATATACAGTCAGCATCCGCGGGCGACCGCATCAAATTTTACTACGTCATAGATTACGAAAAAGACAATCGAGGTGGAAGTAGCGCAATTACAGGTGGTGGAAGCTCCGGCGGATCATCTGTAACAAGTGAAACACACCATAAAGAGGTCCTAAAAACTCTTGAAAAAGATGGTGGCACAAAGATTACAAAATCGAATGCAAATCTATTTAAAAAAGCAGTTTCGGATTCATTAGATGAAATGCTGTCAAAGGCAACATCTTCTGGAAGCGCGCCAAACAAAAATGATGTTGAGTTTATGACCAAAACGGCGTCGGACATATTAAAATATGAAAGCACAGTATATGGTGCGACTCTGAGTGCTCGTCAATTTATGGAGCAATTCGATGACATTGCTGAAGCGACAGCTGACGAGTCATTGAAGGCATCGTTGAAGGCACAGAAGAATGAAATTGCAAAAAGTCTTGTTGAAAGAGCAACAACTGTATTCGTAAGCACTAAAGACTCTGAGCTGAAGCCAGGGTATCTTGAACTCGACGTTGAAGACGCTCTTGATGAAATTCTTGAGTCGTATGAAAAGAATGTCGAAAAGGTTGAAAAGGCGCTTACTAAGGCTGGTTTAGGTCAAGACCTTTTAGTGAAAAAGTCAGTAACCTTAAGCATTGAAAACAACCAAAATGGTTATGAAATGAACTTTAACGAAAATGCCGTAAAAGCACTTAAGGCATTTGCACCAGATATAATTAATATGAAGACAGACAAGGCCACTATAAAAATGGATGCTTCTCTAGTGAAAGATGCTGACTCCTCTTTCAAGATTAAAGTGAAAGAAGAGATGAAAAGCAAAGTTCCAGGAGAAGAAGAAGACAAAGAACCTGTTTTCGAATTCTATGTTGAAAAGAATGGTAAGAACGTTTCAAACTTTAATGTCCCAATGACGATTATTATTCCCATAGAAAATAAATCAGATGCACTGCAAACGGTTTATTATATTAAACCAGATGGTACACGAGAAGTGGTTGGTGGGGATATAAGTGAAGATGGCAAGTCAATGACGTTTAAGACAAACCACTTCAGTAAGTTCACAGTGGACACACTGGAAGTTGCTTTCGAAGATATTAATGCACATCCATTAAAAGAAGAAATTGAAAAAGCTGTATGCCGAGGTATTCTAAGTGGTCGAGACAGTTCGACATTTGATCCTGAAAGTACTGTAACTCGAGCTGAATTTGTAATGATGCTTCAGAACCTTACAAAGTATCCATCATCAGCAATAGATATTGCATTTGCAGATGTAAAGTCTGATGATTGGTTCCATGGAGCGGTAAGAATGGCAAGTCAAAAAGGGTTTATGTCTGGTAAAGGCAACGATTCATTCGACCCTTACGGCATTCTGACAACAGAGGAAATTGCAGTTGTTGTTTCAAAGGTTATGGAGCGATATGGATATAGTGGTTATACATTGGCAGCTATCCTTTCTGCGAATGACTATTCAGAAGTTTCAACGTGGGCATTACCTGGACTTTCTAAGGTTATGGAATACGGTGTAATTCAGCTTGACGCAAATGGTAATATTAAACCTCAGCAAGAAGTAAGCCGTGCACAAGCAGCAAGAATTTTAAATAGGCTATATACACTCATGAAGTAGACATAAGTAACTCCAAGAGCTTTTATGCTCTTGGAGTCTTTGTGCTTTTAAAAAAGAAGTGAAAGGGAACTAGAAAATGCTGAAGTTTAGAAAAGTATCGTACATTCTATGTTTATTACTTGTGTTTTTTACACTTACCGCATGTCAAAACTCAAGTGAGCAAGTATCATCGGAGGGTGTGCGTTTCATAATTACAAAGTCATTTGGCTATGAGGTGATCAAGGACGAGGTTGTACCATTTAATGAAAACTATGCAGTCCTCGATTATCTTGAGGCAATTTCGGAAGTTGAAACAGCCTATGGTGGTGGCTTCGTTAATGGCATCGACGGATTAAAATCGGGATTTACAGATTCGAAAGACAAAGTGAAAAAGGACTGGTTCTTTTACGCTAACGGAATATTTTCTCATATGGGCGCACTCGACTATTATCCATTAGCGGGTGATGTCATCCAGTGGGATTATCATGAGTGGGAAAACAGTTCAAACTCAAACGCAGTCCTGACAGGGTGGCCTAGTGTTTTTATATCGGGCTACGATGGTCTTAAAGCAGAAACGAGCATAGTTTACACAGAAACATACAAAGATGCAGCAGAAGGTCTTCGAAAGGCATTAAAAGAGACTGGGGTAGATGCGAGCATAACTGCACATTCCTTAGAAATGGATTTGGGTGAGGGCGGTCATACAATCCTGCTTGCGGATTATTTGACTTTGCTTGAAGACACACTTACTTCTAAAATACTTGAAACTTATAAAAATAGAGGATTATATATCGGTCTTGAAGAGAGCAATATTGTAGCTTTTACTCAAGATTACAGTGCATCAGAAATTATTGATGACGAAGTGGTCATGTTTGCATACCAAAAAATATATGCTCAGCCAGATACACTTTTTGTTGTAGCAGGTGACGATGCTGGTTTAATAGAACAATTTTTAGAAATGATCATGAGTGAAAACGAAGTGACAATGGGCAAAAGCGGATTACTGTTAAATAGCAATGGACTCAATGCTTTGCCATTATCTAGTGAACCTTTAGTAACGGAGTGATGGTTATGAAATTGCATCCTGGAATCAGCATAATTTTCTTCCTTATGCTACTGACAACTTCATTATCTATAAGTCACCCTGTGTTTATTGTCATATGGACTGCTTTTATTATAGGGTTAATAACTTTATTTTCAGCTGAAAATAAACGTGGTCATTTAATGTACTATTTTGGGTTTACAGCTGTCATGATTATACTTATTAATCCTATTGTTTCTCAGTCTGGAGGAACAGTTCTTCTGCTTATAAGAAGTGTTCCACTACTGGGAAGAATAAAAATTACATTAGAAGCGATTATATTTGGTGTGTTTATGGCTTTGAAATTAGGGTGTGCGAGTATGTCCTTCTTAGTGTTTTCAAGAGTCACTGACATGGATGATATGTTTGTTTTCATGAGTCGGATCATGCCTAAAAGCACAATTCTTTTTTCAATGACAGTCAATGTGTTTCATAGAATTCGTGAAGATATTACCCGTATTCATGATGTCATGATCATGAGAGGGGTTGTATTTGACGGTGGAACTGGTTTGACTAAAGTCAGTGGGAGAATTCGTTCTGCGCTCCCTCTTCTTAAGGTGGTCGTTTTATCAGCGATGGAAGGTTCATTAGATCGTGCCGAAGCGCTTCATAGTAGAGGATTTGGTGAAGCAAAACGAAGTGCTTATAGACCAGTTGTTCAAACGGATACAGACAGGAAAATGATGGTGATTCTATTTGTATTATTCATAGGAATTATTTCTTCATATTTTGGCAGTGGCACTAGCTATCAGTTCTACCCTAAACTAGAACCCTTACTTGAATTCTGGCAGTATCAACTCGTGTTTTTCGGTATAACTACGGCTGTATATGTTGCCTTATGTAGTGTATTAAAGAAGGTGAAAAAATGGGACAAATAGAGATAACAGATGTAAGTTACTCGTATCCAGAGTCTCAGTCTAATGCTCTTTCTAATATGAATTTGGAAATTGATGAAGGGGAGTTTGTGTTGGTATTGGGTGCATCAGGGTCTGGTAAATCAACTCTTGCAAGACTTATAGGTGGGTTGATACCAGATTTTTACGGAGGCACAATCTCGGGAAAATTGAAGGTGTCTGAACGTTCTTCCATGTTATTTCAAGATCCAGAGAAACAACTTGTTATGAATCGAGTGGAACGTGAAATTGCCCTTCCCCTTGAAAATAGAGGTGTTGGTGAAAAGGAAATGATTCGTCGTGTTTCTGAGGCACTTTCTTTTATGAACTTAAATGAAATAAAAGATAGAGACGTAACAACATTATCAGGGGGTCAAAAGCAGAAGGTGGCTCTAGGGAGTACAGTTGTTGGTGGCCAAAGAATTATTGTGCTAGATGAACCAATATCACAACTTGATCCAGTGAATGCTGATGAAATTCTGGAGATTGTCAACCGTCTTAATCGAGATCATGGGTACACTGTTATTTTAGTTGAACAAAGAGTGGACAAGTGTTTCCACTTGGCAGATAGAGTCATATACATGGAGTCGGGATCTATAACTTACAACGGATCAAAAAACGATTTTATCGATGAAAAGAACTCAGATTTTTTACCTGAAGTTGTTCGCTTAAGTTATGAATTACCCGATGCACAGTTCTTAAACATTAAAGACGGACGTGCATATCTTAGAAAAATTACTGATAAAAATACTGATGAAAATATTGATAAAGAAATTAATACAAAAATTAATATAACGATGAAGTCACAAAGTAAAACTGCCCATTTGAATACCAGCGTGTATAGATCAACAGACAAGAGTGTATCGTTGAGTCATGTGACGTTTTCATATGAAAAAGGATCTAAATTATTCAATAAAATTAACTTAGATATTTCTAAAGGCACCTCCCTTGCTGTTATGGGATCAAATGGCAGTGGTAAAAGCACTATGCTAAAACTGATCTGTGGTTTAATCAAACCCTCGAAGGGCAAGGCGATAGTTAATGGAACTATAGGGTATGTGTCACAAAATCCTAACGATCATTTATTCCATGACACTTTAGAAGAAGAACTGGCGTTTACAATGCGTCATAGTGGTGTTAAAGATGCAGACCTCATTGATAAAGTATTAGACTCTCTTGGTCTTCTTAATATGAAGTATAGAAACCCTCGCGACCTGAGCGGAGGAGAAAAACAAAGAGCTGCTATTGCTTCAGTCCTTGTAAGATGTCCTGAAATTCTTATTTTAGATGAACCGACTAGAGGTCTTGATTTTAAATCAAAAAACCTTGTTGGTGAAGCAATACTGTCGTTAAAAGAACAAGGGAAAACAGTCATTATGGTAACACATGACACTGATTTTGCAGCACAGATTTGCGAAAATGCTTTGTTGTTATTTGATGGACAGATTGCGGCTTGTGGATCAATCCAAGAGGTGCTTTCAGATGGGCTTTACTATACAACAACAATGAATCGTTTATTTAGAGGATTGAAAGAAAACATTCTAACCCTACAAGATGCAACAACTTCATTGTCTTCTAGAAGGACTCTGAATGGTCGGGAGGTTGTGTAATGAGTGTAACCTTGTACTTTGCTTTAGGTACAATCGCTCTTTTTGGCATAATGTTTTATTGGTTTGAAAAGTCAAACCGTTTTAATGCAAAGTCAGTGGCAGTCATAGCAACGGCATCAGCCTTAGCAGGTGCATTTCGAATTCCGTTTGCCTTTTTACCCAATATTCAACCGACAACATTTCTTGTTATGTGTACGGGATATGTGTTTGGCCCTGTCAGTGGATTTATTTCAGGAGCAATTGCAACACTTGTTTCCAACACTTTTTTAGGTCATGGGCCTTGGACACCATGGCAAATGTTGGCGTGGGGGCTTGCTGGAGCATATGGCGGTTTGATTGGAAAGATTGCTAACAAAAGAAATAATGGTAAAAAAGCCAATAAGAAATTTAATAAAGTGGGATTTACAATGACCCTATTTGTATGGGGATTCCTATTTGACTACATAATGAATCTTTGGCATTTTATATTTTTTATCTACCCGCATACTCTTAGGAGTTTTATAGCGGTATACGCCGCTTCATTTCTATTTGACTTAAGTCATGCAGTAGGTAACGCAGTATTTGCATGGTTATTTGGTGAAGAAATAATCCGTATTTTTAATCGGTTTAAAAATAAAACAATTATTAATGACGACAATTTTGAGAGGGTGAAAGATTATGCATAAATATATATCACGTGTGATGCTTATTGTCATGCTGTCTCTAATCATAGTGGGGACAGGAACAACAGGATACGCGGATTCATCTACTAATGATTTATCTATTACAATGAAAACTGCAGATTGGCTTTATAATAGTGGATTGAATGAATGGAATGCTGTAGCCGTATCACCATATATTAATCTTGAAACAGCTGAGTATACATATGAAAGAGATTTAGAGTCACTTATTACAACAGACAGTTCTAGATATATTTTAGGTGACAGAGCTATGGGCAAAGATATATCGAATTGGACTGCTAATTTGATTAGTGCTCAGCTTGAAAACGGTAAGTTCGCTGACCGAATCGATAAAGATGGAGAGAGTTTAGTTAATGCACACGTATGGGGAATTTTAGGTTTATACAGTGGATATGTTGACGATTAC
>LQAE01000180.1_pt1 | contig 23407 bp, 20 predicted proteins | sample 1535771 | NCBI WGS metagenome assembly LQAE01 (sample SAMN04331582, study PRJNA305678) | bioreactor metagenome | isolation source: bioreactor_1 inoculated with Wadden Sea sediment 1st replicate of a... | place: Germany:Bremen
GTATGGCTTGATCTATATTCAAATGGTATTCAGGAGAACTTTGAACCATTCTTATCAGGTGTTGAGGTTACGCTAGAGTATCCAAGTGGTAGTAGAGATACGACTCAAACGAATTCAAAAGGTAAGTACCTATTTGATGACCTTGAAGCAGGCACATACAAAATCATCTTTGAAAAACCAAGAGGTCTAGACTTTACAGACCAAATGATGGGTGAAAGATCATCGAAAGATAGTGATCCGAACTCAAGTGGCGTTGTATCAACAGTGAATCTTAATAAAGGTCAGAGTCTAAGAACGATAGATGCTGGTCTTGTAGGTCACTCATCAATTGGTAACTATGTATGGCTCGACGAAAACAAAAATGGTATTCAAGATAGTGGCGAAGAAGGTGTGAGAGGCGTTCGTGTAGATCTTTACTACAAGGACACATTCTTAATGACAGACAACACAAATGCAAATGGGGAGTATCTATTTGATAATCTATCTCCAGGAACGTATAAAGTGAAATTCTTCGCTCCGGATGATCACCAATTTACAGATGATTATGCTGGAGAAAGAGGCAATGATAGTGATGCTGACTTCAGAGGTTTCTCCGGCGATATTAACCTAGGTATTGACGAAAATGACATGACAGTTGATGCAGGTATTGTTGACGCCGTGAGTATCGATGTAGACATTACAGATGGTAACACTGGTGATCCTGTCGACGACTCAAAAATTATTGTTGTTGATGAAAATGGAGATGTCATTGGTGAAGCTCAAACTGATGAGTCGGGTAAGACAATCCTAACGAATATACCTAAAAATAAAGAAGTAAAAGTTATTGTTGAAAAAGAAGGCTTTGAAGATGAAGTTATTCTTATCAACATTGAAGATGAAGACGTTCCGTTAGGTTTGATTCTTAAAAACAATAAGGATGTTTCGAGTATCCTGCCAAGTACAGGAACTAATGATTACAACTATATCCTGTTTGGACTGTTACTACTAATAGCTGGTGTTGTTCTTTCGAGATTTGGTAAAAAGACAAACAAAGGCTAATAGTGGTATTACAAAAGAATAATGTGTAAAATGAAATGGGGATAGCCTTTGGCTCATCCTCATTTCTTATGAAGGAGGTAATGAGCATGAGAAAGTTCACTCAGTTTGTCTCAAAACTATTAATTGTTGTGGGTGTGTTCATGATGGCACTTGGAGCATATGGAATATATGATTCTAAACAGCAAGTTAATCAGACGCTGAGAGAGTTACAAAATATGCAGTCCGCTTCGGATTCCTTGCTAGAAGGTGAAGCTTCCAATAATAATAGTCAGGAAGATGGCTTGGAAATTAATGAGGAACTTGATCAAGAAGCTGATGAGGAAAAAGAGTCTATTAACCGCGGGAAAATTATCAGTGAAATTACTGAAGGAGACGTAATAGCAGAGTTGGTGGTTGCTAATACATCTATTGCAGTTCTAACAGGTAAAAATGAGAAGTTGTTAAAACAAGGTGCACTACATTATGGTGGAACTCCGTATCCTAGTGAGGATGGAAACAGCATAATAATCGGACATAGAGATGGTGTTTTCAACGTTCTTCAAAAGGTGTCGTTGGGAGACGAAATTGAGCTGAATACAGTGTATGGGGCTTATAAACTTGAGGTTGTTGAAATTAAAATAATGGACCCAATGGATGCATCCATATTTGATAGCTATGGATACCCTACAGTGTCCTTAGAGACTTGTTATCCTTTTTCATACTTTGGTCCATCTCCTGAAAGGTATGTTGTTGTTGGCAAGGTGGTTGAGTAAGCCAAGTGAAACCTTGCTTATTACTTCGAAATATCGGTATAAATTGTAATAAGGGATCGGTTATACGTATTCTGTATTAATCCTCATATGGCTTTGAAGGGGCTATGAGGAGGTAGATTCATGTTAAAGAAAATCATGAACTTGCTAGTGTTGCTCTTTATTCTAACTATTAATGGGAATTGTATTTCATTAGCAGATGACTCGATTTTCGATGTAACAAATATATCAAACGGCGGCTTTCTTGTGTTGTATGACAGAATACCTGAGACAAAGTATAAGGTAGTTGTCATCAGTGGAGATTCACAGTATACGTACGACCTGAATCATGATACGGAGTCATTTTCATTAACAGAAGGCGAAGGCGTATATGTTATAGGTTTATATGAGCATGTTCAAGAGGGGCAATATATGCTTGTAGAAAGAACATCGGTTTATAATGAAGCTGATGACATTGGGCCATTTCTTCTTTCTGTTCAGCAGGTGAATTATGGAAGGTCCAAAATATTAAGTGAGATATCACATGAATTAGTAAGTGATGATATGTCTGATATGGATAAACTAAGCGCAATCTATGACTATATTTCTTTAAACATCACATACGATGAAGTGAAAGCTCAGACAGTTAGGAAAGGCTACTTGCCTAATGTTGATGATATTCTTACTACAAAAGAAGGAATGTGTTTTGACTATGCGTCTCTAACGGCTTCGATGTTGAGGTATGAAGGCGTCCCAGCAAAATTAGTAAAAGGCTATCGCACTGGTCTAGACCAATATCATGCGTGGACGGAAGTTTTTATAGATGGTGTGTGGCAGATTATTGACCTAACTGAGGATTCAAGAGATGTCCAATTAGGAGAAACCCCTGAAATGTTTAAAAATGAAGACCTATATGATTCAGTAAAGTTTTATTAACTTAACCGATCCTTAACATTGTTAACCCATTCTAGTTTGACATGTATACAATTTTAGAATATAATATATATTGTTGAAATCTGCTCTATATTATAAAGCATTCTCAATAAATACTTATCTTTTTTAATCCCGATTATGACAAAATTCTTTATTTAGCAAGACATCAGTACTTGCTCTACAACACGGTCTGCAATAAAAAGGATCGACGGAAGCACTTAATAATGCTGAAGTGATGTTTCTATATGACTCATGAAACGACTGCAATAAAAGTGATTATAGCCTTTGAAGCGATAGGGAACGCTTATGTGTGTGTTCTTTTTTGTCGTCTTTTACTATTGGTTCAGTTTTTTATACAAAAAAATAGGACACTTTAAGGCTAATTCTTATGACCTATATAGTTCGGGATACTAAATATTGTAAAATGCAAACTATGATTTGAAGTTCATTTATATAGATAAAACTCATAACAATATCATAAAGGAGGAACCGCAATATGTGGAAAAAAGAATGGGGCGAAAATGTCACGTCGCTTGAGGGATTAAAGTCATATTTAACTATGGATGATATGGATCAGCTAGGTGAAGTTACACAGAGACATCCGATGAGTATTCCAAAATACTATCTGGATTTAATCAATAAAGAAGATCCGAATGATCCTATTAAATATTTATCTGTTCCTAGTTTAATGGAACTTGATATGTCTGGTGATTACGATACATCTGGTGAAGCTGAAAATACTAAGTTTGCTGGTGTTCAACATAAATATGCAACAACTATGCTTGTTCTTACAACAAATGCTTGTTTCATGTACTGTCGCCATTGTTTTAGAAAGAGACTTGTTGGTTACTCAAATAATGAAATTAACAACCGTCTTGATATGACGATTGATTACTTAAAAGCTCATGAAGAAGTTAACAATGTACTGCTGTCTGGTGGAGATTCATTCTGCCTTGAAACCTCTGTTATTAAAATGTATCTAGAACGAATGACAGAAGTAGAACATTTAGACTTTATCCGTTTCGGGACTAGATCACTAGTGGTATTCCCACAGAGAATCTACGAAGATGCTGAACTTCTTGAAGCTTTAAAATTAGCTGCTACAAAGAAAAACGTTTCAATTGTTACTCAGTTTAATCACCCTCGCGAACTAACTGATGAAGTTAGAAAAGCTATGGATGCACTTCGTGAAGCTGGAATTGCTGTTAACAATCAAGCGGTTATGTTAAAAGGCATTAACGATGATCCGAAAGTACTTGGCGAACTTTTAAATAAACTTGTTCGTTTTGGTATTAATCCTTATTACGTATTCCAGTGTCGTCCTGTTACGGCTGTTAAGAATCATTTCCAAATGCCACTACTAGACACATGGAGAATCACAGAAGAAGCTAAAGCATACTGCAACGGATTCAGTAAGAGATTTAAACTGATTATGTCCCACCCACGTGGTAAGGTTGAAATAATTGGTGCTGTAGAAGATGAAATGATCTTCCGTTTCCACCAAGCAAAGAGTCCAGAAGACATGGGTAAGATGTTCAAGGTTAAGCTTGATCCAAAGGGCAGATGGCTTGATAAGGACCTAAACTTTATAGATTAATTAACACTATAACAATTAAGTTATTTTAAGATCCTGAATAATATTCAGGGTCTTTTTTTTATGCTTTACACTGCATATTGTTACATCTCTTTTAACCATAGTATTTTTAGTTTGTTGACCAAAACGTCAAGAGGTATAATGTGAATAAGTGAGCTGGCTATAACTAAGAATAATGGCAACTAAGGAAGCTATTAATATAGATAGTACAATAATACAGATAAAATAGAGGATTTATTATGGATGGAATTATTAAATTGATAAATGAAGCACAGGTCACAAAGGCATTTACGAATTGTCTGAGCTGTGGTCTTCCAAGTACAGTATGTATATGTGACTGGATAAAAGAAGCAAAACAATATGATCTGGGTTTTCACATGCATATAATTATGCACGAAAAAGAAATTAGAAGAAGCACAAACACGGGTCGTCTTGTTGGGTTTATATTTGAAAATAATTCAACTTATTACATCTGGAAGCGAAAAGAACCTTCACCGAGCTTCTTAAACGCGATAGAGGATAAGAACAACCTATTTGTGCTCCTTTATCCTACAGAGTCTTTAGAGGACATAATTACACCTACTGAAGTAAAAGAGATTGTGAAGTCATCAGAAAAAAGATTAGAAAAGAAACTTCATATCGTAGTTATTGATAGTACATGGCAGGAAAGCGTAAAGATTGTCAACCGAAGCCCTTATTTAAAAGAAATGAAAAGACTAAAAATCAATAATAATACTAAGAGTAAATTTTACTTAAGAAGAAATCAGTCGGAGGGGAATTTGTGTACTTCAGAAGCTGTATCTGTTGCAATGAAAGAGCTGGGGTATGAAGAACCTGCGGACATTTTAAACTCTCTAACAAGTTTATTTCTTAAGAACTATGAAAAAGGTCGCAGTGGACACAGACTTTAGTCTTTGTCTGAAAATTCAGACTCGATTAAAAGACTAAAATAGTGGTATAATCTAAATAACAAGGATGTTCTATAAAGAAGGGATTCTATGCGTATTTTAAGTCACTCCAATTACTACTCAAACAGTAGTCATGGTTTTGCAAATACCGTATTGCAATCAACGGGTAAAAATCCGGGGAACATTAAGGAAAAAGATGATGAAAATCAACTTGATTTGAAATCCTTGAAAAAGAAACCGGAGTATGCAAAGACCAAGTTTGAAAAAGATGAACAGGAGAAGCTTGAGAAACTCGCTTTAGCTGGAAATAGTCGACTTGACCCAGATCAATACGATATGGTTAAGAAGCTAGAACAGGTTGAGCGAGAAGTTGTTATGCATGAAAAAGCCCATCAGGCAACGGGTGGAACATCAGTAGGTGCAGTGTCTTATCAATATACTATGGGTCCTGATCAAAGATACTATGCAACGGGTGGAAATGTCGAATACAAGTTACCTTTTGCTGGAACACCAGAATCTATGATGCGCGCATTTAAAGGACTAAAAACATCTGCCTTGTCATCAACAGATGCATCAAAACAAGATGCAAGAATGGCAGCTATGGCTGAAGCAAAAATTCAGGATATAAAAAATAAAATTTCTAGTGATAAAGGAAAGTTAGCTTATTACGCTGAGATGCTCAAGGAGAAAGAGTTGAAAGCAGAAAAAAGCAAAGCTCAAAAGTTGAATTAATTATAGCAAGGGTGGGGTACTATGCGTCTGAGTGGTTTAGGACCTAGTCCATCCCTTTTCATTCAGAAGCAGAGACAAAATCATGGACAGGTCGATGATTTAGAAGAGAAGTCAAATAATAGAGTAGAACAGGAAAATAAAAATAGTATAAAGAGTAGTAGTGAAGGCCTTGTAGATGGTTCAACGCAATCAAAGAAACCACTAGACGATCCGAATGTGCGTGCTCAAGTCATGGAGTTACAAACAATTGAGGATAAGGTCATTGCACACGAACAAGCTCATCAAGCAGCTGGCGGAGAGTTTACAGGTGGAGCAAGCTATGGTTATACTACGGGACCTGATGGCAAACGGTACATTACCAGTGGAGAGGTTAGTATATCTATTCCAAGCACTGGTGATCCAGAAGAACTGTATCATGTTATGGAACGAGTACGTGCGGCAGCACTTGCCCCAGCGGATCCATCTGGACAAGATCAGAGTGTTGCGGCGTCTGCTACTGCAAGAATGGCGAGTTTAAGATCGGATATATCAAAGCAAAAAGCGACACAAGCCTATGGAGATTCGCAAAATAAAAGTGAGGATACCCAAAGGGATCAAACGCAGAAGGAAAGGCAACATGTTGATTTTGTCATATAATATAAATGGTGATAAGCCTGAACCTATGAAAACAATAAGTTTTTATAGTGTTCAGGCTTTTTTAATTAGTTTTTAACAATTAAAATGTATTATCTTATGTAATAGCCCCACATACATTAATGAAATGGTAAAATAAAGATATGCAGATTCTTTTAATAAAATTCATAATGTGTTCATAAAATTAGGGTATCTTTTTCTGTAAGGAGAAGGCTTTGCCCTAACTACAACGGAGGGGTTTATCGATGAAAAAATGGACATCAGTTATTCTGATGATAATAATATTAATTATAACTTTCACAGGGTGTAGCAATGAGAGTTCAGTCAATGAAGATGCACAAGCATTTTTAGAAGAAACAGAGGGGATTTCAAGTGATGAAACAGCTTTAACTAGCGAAACGGCTGAGTTACCAGAAAATGATGATAGACCAGTTGGTGAAAAACCTTTTGAAGTTCCATTAGAGGATATTCCTATAAATGATCTTCCGTTAGTAAGGGTTGGTGTTCCTGCTGGACTGCCAGCTTTATCCATGCTTGGTGCAATGAAAGACAGTGAGGAAAATGGTAGACGAAATATAGAGTACGATATTATTAAGTCGACAGCTATGGTGACACCAAAGCTTATTGAAAAAGAGTACGATGTTATTCTACTACCTACTCATATGGCTGCAATAGCATATAGTAAATCTCCTGAATATAAACTCGCAGGCACCATATCTTGGGGCGCTAGCTATGTTATTTCAAGTGATGACATGACAGATATAAGTGAGTTAAGAGGAAAAGAAATCACATCATTTGAAGAGGGACAAGTATCTGATGTCGTTTTTAGATATGTTCTTGAGCAAAATGGAATAGATCCGGATGTGGACGTTTCGATTACATACATAGATCGCAATGATGATTTAGCTACACAATTGATAAAAAGCAAATCAAGCATTGCAGTAGTTTCTGAACCAGTTCTAAACACAGTGCTTAATAGAAGAAAGAGTATGCAAATAGTTTTTGATATACCTAATGAGTGGGCGGCGGTAACGGGTTCACTTTATGGATATCCACAAACTTCAGTGGTGATATCTAATGACCTTATTGAAAATCATCCAGCTGTGGTGGGTGGGATTATGAGAGGTTTAGATAAAAGTGCAGAGTGGATAAATGAAGAAACTGAAGCTGCGGCAGAGTATTCAAATTCGCTAAACTTGGATATTAGAAAACGTGTCATAGTGAACTCAGTAGAACGTGCAAATATTCAATTTGTACCTGCATTTGAATCCAGGGCAGATATTGAAGCGTATTTGAAAATACTCATGAAATCTTCTAAAAAGCTTATAGGTGGTGAAATACCTGACGAAGAGTTTTACTTTATTCCACCTAGAAGATAGGTGGAAGACTTAGTTCACCTGAATGTCATAAGCCGACTATGGGTACATATTCATTAGGCAGATGGAGGGCAGATAATGTGACAAATAAACCAATGACTAAAAAAGAACAAAGACGATTTAGAAGAAGAAGTATGCGCAGACGTATTAAAAAGATGATGGTGCTTAACAGCTTAGTATCGATTATCATAATGAGTGTACTAATCCTAACGATGGTACTTGGAGCATTAGAGTCTGTAGGAGGTATATTCTCAGACATTGTAGCTGGTGATATTGTTCAGGAGCTTGAAAACCCTAGAAATAAAATTGCTATGAGTGATTCTAAAACCATGGAGTTAGATGATGAAGCCATGCAGAGATGGTACCATTCCATTGGGAATAAGTTTTATTTTAATTTTAGTGACGGATTTAAAGAAAGAACTGAAGAAGAGTTCAATGCAATGATGGATGGTCCGCTTAATGATAAAGACATAATTATTAATGCGGAATCAAAATTTTTACATCTGAATCTGGTGTTTGTAGAAATTACAAGAGGTGAAGATATTGTGTTTTCAACAATGCCTGATCCTGAATCTGCGAGTATTGATTTAACAAAAACAATGAAACATTATTCAAATAAAAGTGTTGAACCGTATTACACTCTGGACGGAAAAGAACTTGGAAAAGTTGTTGTAGAGTTTAATTCAATGATACTTGTAGGTGTAACGGCTGCACTTGTTGGATTATTTATATTCGCCGCAGTCATATCATCAGTTGTTTCCATTTTAATTGGGATTGTGTCTTCTGGAACAATTACAAAATCGCTTGCTGACCTTCAACGTAAGATGCGAAATCTATCAGAAGGCGAAATTGAAATGGCTTTACACTCTGAGCTAGAAATTAAAAGACCATTTTCAGAAATTCAAGACTTGGCTAGTTCAACAAATAGTATAATTGAGCAAATGCGTGAGTATTCGGAATCCCTTGAAAACCACAAGGCAGAACTTGAAGCTCAAAATGTTGAACTTGTTATTCAAGGTTCTGAGTTGACGAATATCAACGATAAACTTGAAGACATGAATCTTCAAATGAAAGATATATTAGACAATGTTGGTCAAGGTTTTATTAGGTTTGAAGAAGACCTGATGATTCACTCGGAGTATTCATTAGAGTGTACTGAAATGTTTAGGTACTGTGTCGCAAACAAAAGATTTTCGACACTCTTGTATCCGAAAGATCCTCAACAAGCAGAATTTATTGATGATTTACTGAAAAAGATTCTTCAACCGGAAAGTGTTAATGTAGATTTGTACTTACCACTACTTCCAGACGAAATTGAAATTGGTGGACGAGCTATTGAAATAGATTACAAAATTTCTGAAGCGATGAAAAACAGAAAATCTATGATTGTTATTCTTACTGACATTACTGAAAAGCGTGAGTTGGAAGAACGAATGGATGAGGAAAGACAAACGCTGAAGATGGTTGTAAAAGCAATGGTAAACAGAGTTCTATTTATGGAAGTAACAGAAGGCTTTGAACAATTTATGTTCGAAGGTCAAGAAAGTCAATGGACATTTAATGACGACTTCAATGAAAATGTTAAATACATTATGCGTCAACTCCATACTTTTAAGGGGAATTTCAGTCAGTTCGATGTTATTAGTTTAACTGAGGTTTTACATCAAACGGAATCACGGCTACTGAGTGCACTAGATGGTGAAAATTTCTCGAATGACAAGATAGTAGAATGTGTTGATCCTAAAACTCTTCAGAATGCTTATGAGGAAGATATGAGAGTCATTAAGGAATATGTCGGTTCTGAGTTCCTCATGGAAGATGACATGTTTGTTATTGAAAAAAATAGAATAGTTGAGATTGAGAAGAAGATGCAAAGCATTCTTTCTGAACAAGAATGTAAAATTTTATTACCAGAAATAAGAAGTCTTCGATACAGACCAATAAAAGATCTTTTGAAAATGTATCCTGAGTACACTTTAAAATTGGCTGAACGTCTAGATAAAGCGGTCAGCAGTTTTGAAATCCAAGCGGATGAAGTGCTCGTTGATGAAGCGAAGTATCAGGAATTAGCAAAAGCAATGGTTCATATATTTAGAAATGCAGTGGATCATGGTATTGAACAACCTGATGACCGTGTAGAGGCAAACAAAGACATGATGGGTCGAATAACCTGTATTATATCTGATCTAGGTGGAGCCTTTGAAATAGTCATATCTGATGATGGGTCGGGTATAGATGTTGATAAGATCAAGAGTAAACTTATTGATATGGGTATATCTGAGGCCGCAGTTGCCGAAATGTCAGAAGACGATGTTCTGAACCAAATATTTGAGGACAGTTTGTCAACTCAAGATGAGGCAACGATGCTTTCTGGTAGAGGTGTCGGACTATCGGCAGTTAAACGAGAGGTTGAAGAGCTTGGTGGTCATATTTCTGTCAGCTCAAACCTCGGTGGAGGCTCTACATTCACTATTCGTGTTCCTCAAAGCCAAGACGCAGAGGTCGGTTCAATTGTTCCAACAAACTTTATGAAGGGACTTGCGCATACGACAATTGACTATATTGACAATTACGTTGAGAAGCAAGATGTACCACTCGTTGAAAACGTTACAAAAACAGATCGTATAGACCTGGAAGAATTAACAGCACTGGTTAGTTTAAAGGGGGTAATTAATGCCCTTGTAATGATTAGTGTGAATAGACCACTAGGTGAAAAACTAGTTAATAGCTTTATGTATGAACCTGTAGAAGGTAATGAGTTAGACAAGTATATTGAAGATGTTTTAGCTGAGATAGCCAACACACTTCTAGGTAATACGCTTGGACAGTTTGAAGATGCACAAGAGTTCTTGCACATGGGTATTCCTGCAATCATTTCTAATAAAGGTGCTTACGTCAAATACACTGACGCTGAGATCCTAACATTTGATATGAAGTTTGGGGACTATTACTGGAGTATTCATATGATACAGTTAGAGGGCAGTCAAATTGAGGAGGCAACGCTATGGCAAGAATATTAATCGTTGATGATTCAGCCGTTATGCGATTGAATTTGAGAAAGATACTAATGGAGTCTGGTCATGAGATCGTTGCAGAGGCTCCTAATGGAAAAGTAGCTTTAAACATGTATGAAAAACATAAACCAGATTTGGTTACAATGGATATTACAATGCCAGTTATGTCTGGAGTAGATGCAACAGGTTTTATAGTGTCGAAGTATCCTGATGCAAAAATAGTAATGATCAGTGCGTTGAATCAAAAAAAGATGGTATACGATGCACTAAAAAACGGCGCAAGACACTATATTATAAAGCCAATAGACAAGCAAAAGGTCATGAGTGTGCTTAATGAAGTTCTGTTAACTGAATCTAGTCATATTCAAAAGTATGAGGAAAAGCAGGAACTAAAGGCAGCCACTCAAGAAGAGAAGGAACATTTCTTAATTGAAAACGTTGGTGGTGTATTTATCATAAAGTTGAAAGAGAATTTCAACAATAAAGATATGGATAATTTGAATACAGCTATGCAAGGTATAATGTTCGTTAAGCCACTCAAACTGAAGTTTGACTTTGGCAGTTTAATGGAGTTTGACGATGGATACTTAAACCGAATCATGGTCTATGCTAAAAAAGCGATAGACAGTGATGGTGAGTATGAGTCCGTGGTTGAAACGAACGAGCTGAAAAAAGTTATCCTGCATAAAGAGGAGACTTACCTGCGATGAGAAACAATATCCTGCTGATTTCTAAAAGCAGACAAATGTATGACCATGTAAATAGTATGATTGATCCAGGAAAATATATGTTGAATCAGTCCAGTGCTATTGAAATTATGCAGAAAATTTTTATGACGAACCCATTCTACATGATAGTTGACTTAGATGAGGTTACAAACCAAACCATTCAAGTCATAAAATCTGTTCAGGATCTGGACTATGTCCCAATTTTGTACGTGGGGCATAATTTTTCTGCAATCGAGTATAGAAAGACATTCCCAAATGATCTTGTGGTTGATATAGAACTTCTACCGAGTCTGCTAGATAGTTTACTAAGTCAAGGACTCTTGTTTAAGCAGCAATATAGCAAAGTTTCTGAGGCATATGAGACAATAGATACTTTAACCTCAGAAACCAAAGAGGTTATGGACAAGTATTTAATGCAGGAGTATGGAGATTTTGGGTTTTCGTCTAGAGAAGTCGTAAATAGTATTTTTGCTGATAATCCAATATTAACTAATAAACCAGATTACGTATGGGTTGTTCATCCAGAGCATACAGGCAGACTGATATCTCTGTTTTCAAGTGTTGATGGAACTGTTGATTATGAAGAAATATATGAAGGGCTTCTAGCTCAAGATGATATTTTCGGATTTGATGTCTATGCTGAAAATGGATTTAAAATGAATTGTGAAGTGGAGAGGTTCTCTGACATTGACCAGGATTCTCAACTTTTCCCAGATCAAATGATCGCAAAATTACCAAGCTTAAACAATTTTGTGGATATGGCATGGATCAGATTATAGTTATTGGATGCAACTACAAAGAGGATGTTACAAGTTATGAGTCGTCGGTTTTGAAGTCAATGACAGTAACTCTTGATCTTCTTGAAAACATCAGATTCCAAATTCATGAAGTGGAAGGTGCATTCAATTATACATTAGATGCACTTGCAAGAGCTGCTGAAGCTAGTGATGACATGACGGGTCAACATATTCGAAGGGTTAATGAGTATTCCAAGTTTATTGCCAAGAAACTGAAAATGGATAAAGAATTTGTCAAGGAAATATCTAATACAGCTCAAATGCACGACGTGGGTAAAATTTATGTAGACAATCAAATCCTTCAAAAGCGTGGGAAACTAACGGATCGTGAATTCCGTGAAATGGAACTTCACACAATCTATGGTGAACGTATAATTGGTCAGTCAGAGTATTTGCAAATGGCGGCAGAAATTGCCTTAAATCATCATGAGAAAATGGATGGTACAGGATATCCGCATGGTGCTAAAGGGGAACAGATACCTCTTTCGGCACGTATTGTAATGATGGCTGATATATATGATGCATTAAGAAGTGAACGATCATATAAACCAGGCTTTAGCCATGATCAGACATCAGAAATAATTATTTCTGGTGATGGCCGCGTTGAACCCAAACATTTTGATCCTCAAGTATGGCGTGTGTTTAAAGAGAACCATGATGAGTTTAATAGAATATTTAACCGTATGAACGGATAAGAGAATAAAGTACACAGATAACCGGTTTTCACTGAAACCGGTTATTTTTTGTAATTATCGGATACATATAAACAAGAAAAAAAGATCCAATACATAATATGGTATAATTGGATAGTAAAAAGAGGGGGATCTTTATGAATAGAAAAGTATTAATCGTGCTTCTTACAGCAGTCCTCATAACGGGGTGTCAGTCATCGGCGGAAGGTCAAGAAGTTGAAGGTGTTGGAACGCAGAGTCAAAGTCAAACAGTTCAATCTTCCGAAACTGAGTCACAAGAAACTGAGTCAGAAGTGATATCTTCTAGCATGGTTACGACCTCCACTTTTTTGATGGAAAGTGACACAAATGGTGTTGAGAAAGAGCACTTAGATGAGTATACAATTTATGCAGAACTAGACGTTGAAAATAAATCATTAGACTGTTTGCAAACTGTTGTATACAAAAATAAAGAAGAGGTCATATTAGAGGAAGTTATTTTACAAGTGCTTCCAAATGCGTACCGATCAATTGATACGGCGCCTATCTTATTTGGTGATGTTGACTCAATATATCCTAATGGGTTTTCTCCAGGGTTCATTGATTTTAGTTCAGTTCAACTAAATGGAAAAACAACCGACTACGAGATTTATGGGGCTGACAAAACACTCATGAAAATCAACTTAGTTGAGCCTATAAAACCTGGTGAATCAGTCGAACTCGGTCTGTCATACGTGGTTCAGATACCGCCAGCGTATGATAGATTTGGTTACAATGATTCTACATTCAATATTGCAAATTGGTATCCAGTAGCTGCAGTATATGACGATAACCAATGGAATGAGGATGGCTATCTTCCTATAGGTGATCCGTTCTACACTGATATGGGCATTTACAATATTACTTATAATGTACCTGAAAACTATGAGGTGGCGTCAACGGGCGCTCGAGTAGATGAGTTTATAGAAAACGGAAGAAAGACCATGATTTATCAGGCCGATTATGTACGTGATGCAGCGTGGCTTGCAAGTGACGAGTGGAATGTCCATGTTGAAGATGTTGAAGGCACAATGATCCGATCGTATTACTTTGGTGAATTCAGTTTTCCAGAACAAAAAGCAGTTGATTCAGCGAGAGAGTCTATTGAAATCTTCAATGAAATATTCGGGCCCTATCCTTATTCTGAACTTTCTGTAGTTGCAACAGATTTCCCAAGTGGTATGGAGTATCCTACTATTGTAATGATTGCTAAGGACCGGTATAAAGCTTCTAGAATTAATGCACTGGAATCTGTGATTGCGCACGAAATCGGACACCAATGGTGGTACGGGGTTGTTGGTAATGATCAAATAGATGAGGCGTGGTTAGATGAATCATTAACAGTCTTCTCAACGGCAATGTACTACGGTGAGCGCTATGGAGACGATGCGTATGAGTCGTATGTTAATTCATATAGAAACACATATGAGAAAAGAAAAGCACAAGATGGAGACGGTGTTGTAATAAAACCATTAACCGAATTCGAAAGCTGGACAGATTACTCAAACTTAGTTTATAGAAAAGGTATGTTATTTATCGATGCACTTCGTACTGAGTATGGGGAACAGGAAGTTCTGGACTTTATGAAAAAATACTATGAAACATATAAGTTTAGAACAGCAAAAACAAAGTATTTCATCGATATGGGGCGTGACCATTTTGGTGATTCATTTGACGAGTTTGCAAATGAATGGCTCTATAATGAAGTTAGGGAGAACTAAAGGAATCGACCACCATTTGAAGTCTGATGGTGGTTTTTTATATATAGTCATAAATTGTATTTATTACAGTGTTGACTTGATTATAACGTGATACAATCTATATTGTGAAAGACAGTTTTAAGTAATGAATTTTTTATAAAGGAAGATATAAATATGAATAACCGTAATGAAATACATAATGCACTTGTTGCTTGGTATAAAGTCGTAAAAAGAGACCTTCCCTGGAGAAAAACGCAGGACCCTTATAAAATATGGATTTCTGAGGTTATGCTTCAACAAACTTTAGTAGAGACAGTAAAAGGGTACTATACAAGATTCTTAGAAACATTCCCAACAGTATACGATTTAGCAGGTGCTGATGACGAGTTACTTATGAAACACTGGGAGGGGCTCGGGTATTATTCAAGAGCAAGAAATCTTAAACGTGCTGCAATTATGCTGGTTGAAGAATTTAATGGTGAAATGCCTGACGACCTGAAAACGATAAGAAAACTCCCGGGTATAGGGCCTTACACCGCAGGTGCAATATTATCTATTGCGTATGATAAACCTGTTGCAGCAGTTGATGGAAATGTTATTCGGGTCTATAGCCGTTTATTCAAGATTGAAGGTGAAGTAGATCAAAAAGAAGTCAAGACTACAATCGACGAGATAGCAAATCTTATGGCACATGAAGAGGACCCGAGTAGCTATAATCAATCACTTATGGAACTAGGAGCAACAGTTTGCATTCCTAAGAATCCTAGGTGTTTAACATGCCCTGTACAGTCTTATTGCCAAGCTTTTGAAGCGGGTGTTCAGAATGATCTACCTAAAAAAACACCAAAGAAACCAAAAAAAGAAGTGGACCTATACGCTATGGTTGTAAAAAAAGATGATGCGTTTTTAATTTTAAAACGTTCTGAACAAGGTTTACTGTCAGGCTTATGGAGTCTTCCATCAGCTGAGGTATCAGGAGACGAAAAAGAGACAGTAGTCCCAGTGGACAACTGTCGTCATATGCTTTCTGATGAAATTGGTATTGATGTTTCATATGTAAGAGAACTTGGTATTGCAACACATGTATTTACGCATATAAGATGGTCGATTAAAGTTCTCGAGTTCAATTGGGTAGCTGGCGCATTACCAGATTACCCAGAAACCAAATGGATTCGAAAGGACGAAATTGAAACATATGCATTCCCGACAGCTTACAAAAAAGCTTTACGCAGTGGATCGTTGTTGTAATCACCTTTTCGGTTGAAGTTAATTTGGAGCACTCCAGTTTCTTCACCTTCTACTGGGATGATTTCACAGACACTACCTCTAATTTTTTTGACAACCTTTTTAAGTTTTGCCATTTCAGCAGACAAGTTTTCAGTGGTATTAAGAGATGCAAGGTTTCCGTAAAGACCAGCTATTGATAGGGTGGTAATATCATATATTTTGGTTTCTCCAAATCGGTCATCAGTTCGAATGAAACCATTTTTTCGGTCTTCTTCATTGTAGTACTCAATGATTTTAGTATCAAATGTTTCAAGAATGTCGTGTACGATGTTTCTCACCTTTTGCATATTGGTTGTTTCAATAACTGCAACAAAATCATCACCGCCAATGTGTCCAACAAAGCTATTGATTGAATCTCGTCTTTTAATTGTTTCTTGAATAATTTGTGCTGTTGTTTTGATGATCTTATCACCATTATCAAAACCATAGACATCATTATATGCTTTGAAGTTATCAAGATCAAAGTAGAGTGTGACACAGCTGGTTTCATAACATAAAATATCATTCAGCACCCTGTTGATTATCATATTACCTGGGAGACCAGTAAGAGGATTCGATTCTCTTGCGTGGTCTCTTTCTAGTTGTATTGCATATTGTAGAAGATTTTTAACCGTCACCACACCATAATATTTTGTCCCTTTTGTCACAACAATAGTGTCGTAAATATGATTGTTTTTTCTTGACATTGCAAGTTCTGCAACCTTATTGATTGCGGTATAATAGTCAACTACAAGTGGCGCTTCATCCATAAGAAGAGACACAGGCCGATTCATGTAGAGTGCATGGCCATACTGAGAGGCAAGTGTTTGATAAAATGCCTGTTTAGTAATTAGACCTTCGACAAAGTTGTCACTAGTAACGCAAATACCTTCCTTACTAATATCGGCAAAAGCATCTACTAAGTCTTGTCCCTTTGTAGAAGGCTGTACAGAAGGAATTGTTTCTGCAACAGGACCAATAAAATGATAGCTAGAACTATAGTTGCCGTTGTTTTCAATTTGTTGGTGGTATCTAGAAAGAGATGTTATAGTTTCCTCAGGTAAGCTTAGGAGTTTTGCTGCTGGGCGCTGGAAATAGAATCCTTGACCAGCATACACCCCAAGCCTTATAAGTGTGCGAAGCTCTTCTTTAGTTTCTATACCTTCAGCAATTATCCGTATGTTGGTATTGCTGCCAAGTTGAATAAAACTCTTTACTATAGCCTGTTTGAAAGAATCCTCATGTATATTTCTAATAATATTCATGTCAATTTTGATGAAGTCAGGTTTTGTTTCAACGATGGTGTTCATACCTGAATATCCTGCACCAACGTCATCGATAGCAATTTTGTATCCCTGATTTGTATAGTAGTTTAGAATTTCCTTAAAAGTATCATAGTCCTCAATGGCTGTTCTTTCTGTGATTTCAAATATGATTTTATCAGGTGAAACACCGAATTTGTCTAAGTAGTCTCGAGTGAGTCCTTTTTCAAATTTCGGATCACGGATAATGTTTGGGTCAACATTGAGAAACAAGAATTGGTTGTCTGAAAGTCCGTTGGCACGTTCGATTGCGAGGCTTCTAAACAGAAGTTCTAGCTCCCAAATCATGTCGTTGCTTTCAGCAGCAGAGAGTAAGTCGAGCGGGTTGTGTAAAATAGAAGAGCTCGGGCCACGACTGAGTGCCTCGTATCCAATAATATCTCCACGATCTAGTTTAACGATTGGCTGATAGAATGTCTGGATATCTCGTTGTTCAATTATTCTGTGGATTTCGTACGATTCGAGTAGTCGATTTTTCATTATTGCCTCCAAAAATTACAGGGCATTGCTAACATAAATATTATAATAATGTAAAGTAAAAATTTGATGTACGACGAGTTAAGTTCAAGTTAAATGGGTATATATATTACAGAAAATTAATATATTGATTGTTGTGAAGTGTAGGAGGAGGCCATCTTATGAAACGTATGAATGAAAGTCCAGAGGTTAGTCATCTTTTAGATACATTTATTTGTCCGCAATGTAGTGCTCCATCACTCAAAATTATTGATAAGCAATTTGGTCGTTGCGAAAGCGGTGAATGTGACTACGAAGGAAAAGTGAAGACAAGAGTTGCTAAACCCCATGAAGATCAAACAATGTGTGTAATCATTGATAATCAGCTTTACTGTGTTGAAAAGGATGACTTGGAAGCACCTTTAGTTCGCGTTGAACAAGAAAATGAGGATTAGATAATAATTTAGTGTAAAGATAAACATCAAAAAGGAGCTGCGTCATGGTAGCTCCTTTTATAGTGTGACTAATTTGAATTTAGCGTTATTTAGTAACGTCTTCTGGCCTAGCAAGAATATTTATTGCTGAAGGAATGACTTCTATTGTGACTGGGAGTTTACCAGCATACTCGCCGTCAAAATCCAGTTCGATTTCACTATGTCCTTCAGCGGAAATATTCACTTTATCAGCTCTGAAATATAGGACCTTTTTATGGTTGATATGTTCTCCTTTTAAAACGGACAGGAAGAGTTCCGCGGCCTCTTGAATACTTTCAGACTCCCTAATGAAAATACAGTCAAGCAGACCATCTTGCATATGAGCAAGAGGCATAAGCTGGTCAAAACCACCAATTGTAGGGGAGTTGGATATAATAAACAGATTGAACCTACCTTCTTCAATAGTGTTGTCGTGCATTATTTTGAGCTTGTAGGCACGAAGACCGCTATAGGTGAGTTCTCTTACCACCTCGAGATAATATGCGACTCGACCAAGCATATGCTTCAGCTCAATAGGTGTTCTATGTGCAACCGATGTTATCATACCGCCAGCAACCACGTTTAGGAAGTATCGATCATTGGACTTTCCAAGGTCAATAGACTTAAATTGAAAGTCATCAATCAAGTTGCAAAATACTACTGGGTCATTGCTGATCCCCAAGTGTTTTGCAATATCATTCATTGTTCCTTCATGTAATATTGCAAGGGGGGTGTTTGTCCCCGATTCATAAATACCACTTGCCACTTCATTAATAGTGCCATCACCACCAGCTGCGACAATTAGGTCCCAAGGGCCCTTGCCAGACTCTCTGGCTTCACGGCGACCATCACCTTGAGCCTTAGTGGCATATTTGTTCACTGTATACCCTCTATCAAGGAGTATGTGTGCTACGTGATTAACTCGATCTTCCGCAGCTCCTCGTCCAGACACAGGGTTGTATATAATTTTTATAAATTTCATGTCATCACCAACTTTAGATGTATTTGTATATATTCTAGCATACCCGATATTCAGTGAATGAAATGGATTATTGCAATATAAAAGCCCTCTTCAATGTAAAAGAGGGCTTTTGAGAATCTGGGTTTATGCATTGGTTAAGCTGTTTTTTTAACTTTGTCACTTACAACGTGTTTTCCTGTAAAGACTTTTATAGATTGAAGTGCTAACACTGCAGAAAGTCCAAGCAGAAGTACAGCGAAGAACACGAGTAACATGTTGCCAGCCGCAATATTAGTTTGTATAAGTAGACCTAGTGCAAATACCGTAACGACAAACATGAATATCATTGGGTAGAAGACCATTCTGTTGTCCTTGCCCATATTTTTTAGCCAAGCTGCTAGAGAAAGTAGTGCAAGTGCAGCAAGAAGTTGATTTGCAGACCCGAATAAAGGCCATACTTTTTGCCATCCAACTAGAGCTAGTGCTCCGCCTAAGATAACAGTAATAGATGTGGAAAGGAATCTGTTAGACGCAAGAGGGCTCTGTACTGACTTGGAAGGATCCTCAAAGAATTCTTGGAAAATAAAACGACCAAGGCGTGTCGCCGTATCGAGTGATGTTAATGCAAAAGCTGAAATTGCCAGTGCAGTGAATGATTTACCAACAGCAAATGGGAGGCCAAAACTAACCATGAATGTGCCAAGACCATCAGAGAAAACGTTGACAGGACCACCATTAGCAAGAAGTTCACTTAGTCTATCGCCACCGATGTAAGCTGCTGTGATAAGTGCAATGACAGCGAGAACACATTCGATTAACATACCACCATACCCAATGAGTTTGGCGTCAGCTTCGCGGTCAATTTGTTTAGAAGAAGTTCCTGATCCGACTAGGGAGTGGAATCCTGAAATTGCACCACAGGCAACTACAACAAATAGCATTGGGAATAAATATTGACCATTTGACGCTTTAAAACCTGCAAAACTAGTCAGTTGAATCTCCGGTCTATAAAGAAGAAGACCAAGCACAGCGCCACCGATCATAGCATATAACAGGTATGAGTTAAGGTAGTCGCGTGGTTGTAAGAGAATCCAAACTGGTGTTACAGACGCGATGAATATGTAAGCAAGCAGTAAGAATATCCAAGTTGTTTTAGAGAGTGCTAGAGGGAAAGCCATACCAGCCGCAATACATCCAACTAAAGCGAGTACACCTACAGCTGTAGCAGGACCAAGTGGCATATTCATTCTATAAACAGCTATACCAAATACGATTGCCAAAGCAATAAATAAGAGTGACGCCGTTGCTGCTTCAGGAACACTTACAAAGGTATTGGCTACAATGTTAACGAATGCAGCAACAACAAGGAGAAGTGTTAACCAAGCGAAGATAGAAAAAAGCTTTTTGCCGCTTGTGCCTATGTTGGTTTCAATAATTTGCCCAATAGACTTTCCATCATGACGAATAGAAGCGAATAGAGAACCAAAATCCTGAACGCCTCCAAAGAAAATACCACCTATGATGATCCAGAGCATAACCGGTATCCAACCAAAGACAGATGCTACGATTGGACCAACAATAGGACCAGCCCCTGCAATAGATGCAAAGTGGTGTCCGAGTAACACAGGTGCTGTTGCAGGTACGTAATCTACGCCATCAGACATAGTGTGTGCAGGTGTTTCACGTGATGGATCGACACCCCATTTTTTTGCGAGCCATGCACCGTACGTTAGGTATGCAATTGTGAAAATGACAATTGCAGAAGAAATAAGAACTAATGAATTCATAAATACCTCCCTTTATATATTTTCCCCCTCAATAGATATTATTGAAGTGTACTGGGCTAAAATATTGAGCCGTCTTCTTGGCTTTTTTGCTTGCAGTAACTTTGTTGTCTGAGAGGTTGACAAGAATAATACATATGTCTACCCACCCTTTAAAACCGAATAGAAACGTTTTCTGATATTTAAAGTTACTTACAAGTTTTATACTTGACTCAGGAATTTTGGAATCGGTTACAAGAACAGCATTAAGCCTTGTTGACATATGCTCGTCATGAGGATCAACAAGGGTGTCGATTGAAGATTTTAACTCATCAACGAAGTCATATATGTTTTGATCTTGTAGAGAAGAGAAGTATTTGAAAAAGGTATGTTCATTGCTTTCATAAGCGTAAATTGTCGCAGATTTTGAAGCAAAGTATTTTTCATTGCGTGCATAGAAGTGTGCGTAAAGATCTAGTTGCAAGTTCGCCAGATTATATGTGTCATAGACATCATAATTTGCAGAGAACTTTTCTTTCATTGAGTGGTAGTAATCTTTCGAGTTCATAGATATTCCCCTTAATATCGAAGTTGTTGGTACTTGAAAGAAAATTTTGAAAACTTTATTCAGCTATCATTATACGAACTCACTAGAATAGAAGGGGGGTTTTAAGCTGAAAAGCAAAAAAAACCACCTGAATGACGTTTCAGGTGGTCTGAATGTTTCTTTTTTAATTATAGAAGTTCAAGAATCTTAACCTGGATCATACCACCAGGTGTTTGAATATCAACAGTTTCACCAACTGTACGGCCTATTAGACCAGAACCGATTGGAGATTCATTAGAAAGTAATCCTTCAAATGGATCTGCTTCAATTGTAGATACAATTTTGATTTTGTCTTCTTCGTTATCGTTAACATAAAGAATTTTTAGTTCCGTGTTTAGCGACACTGAGTCACCATCTGATTCTTCAACAAGCTCGTAGTTTTCTAGCATTTCACGAATGCGAAGATTTCTGTTTCGTTGTGTGACTGTGCTTCTCTTGCAGCATGGTACTCAGCGTTCTCTGAAAGGTCACCGAATTCACGGGCTTTTTTGATTTCTTCAGCGATTTCTTTACGCTTAATAATCAGTGCATCCATTTCCGCTTCAACTTTGTCAAGAGCGCTTTGTGTTAGTAATGTTTTCTTTGGCATATGTTTCAACTCCTCTTTAATAGTCTTGCAGGAATTATTTTGCTATGTTGATTCCGAACGAATCGGATAATTCAGGCTTAATCTTAAAACCTGCGATTACAATGAATTGCCCACAATCCAACTAAAAATTGAGACAATCATACAAATAGTATATTAACACATTCTTAAGGTTATTGTCTACAAACAGGTGCTATAATTAAAGGTAATATAAATGAATTTTCTTTTATATTTAGTTAGAATACATATTTATAGAGTATAGGGAGTGATAAAATGGCAGACGTTATTGATTACAAAATCTATGGTGATGACATGCAACTGGTTGAAATCGAACTTGATCCTAAAGAGGGGGTTCGAGCTGAAGCGGGTGCTATGACATACATGGAAGACGGTATAGAAATGGAAACAGGCACCAAAGGTGGCTTTATGAAAGGCCTCAAACGAATGGTGACTGGTGAATCGTTCTTTATCACAACTTTCTATAATACTGGTTCAGGAAAATCACGAGTTGGTTTTGGTGCACCTTATCCTGGTAGAATTGTCCCAATTGACCTAGGGCAATATGGTGGCCGTTTTATATGTCAAAAAGATTCGTTCCTATGTGCAGCAAATGGCGTAGAAGTGGAAATTGAGCTGACAAAAAAACTTGGAGCTGGATTCTTTGGTGGAGAAGGTTTTATCCTTCAAAGACTTGAAGGTGACGGACTAGCATTTATTCATGCGGGTGGCACTATTATTGAAAAAGATCTTGCCCATGGTGAGACACTTCGTGTAGACACAGGCTGTATAGTAGGTTTCCAGTCTACAGTGAACTATGACATTCAATTTGTTGGTGGATTCAAAAAACGCCTTATTTGGAAAAGAAGGTCTATTCCTAGCACACTTAAGTGGTCCAGGAAAGGTGTATCTTCAGTCTCTTCCAATTTCAAGACTAGCAGAGAGACTTTATGCTAATGCAGCAATGGGCTCTTCAAAGGGAGAACAAAGCGGTCTAGATGTTGGGGGCGCAATTCTTGGCGGTCTATTTGGAGACAAATAATTATTCATAAGTGTAATTCACATAAAGATAAAAAACTACCTCA
>LQAE01000181.1_pt1 | contig 23354 bp, 20 predicted proteins | sample 1535771 | NCBI WGS metagenome assembly LQAE01 (sample SAMN04331582, study PRJNA305678) | bioreactor metagenome | isolation source: bioreactor_1 inoculated with Wadden Sea sediment 1st replicate of a... | place: Germany:Bremen
CCTCCGAAGAGGTGGCTTACTCTAATTTAATTACTTATCTCTTTGCTTCGTATTGTCTTAGTAGCTCAACAAACAGCTCAGGAATTTGAGCTAGTTTTTCAGGTGCTTCTACAAACGATACGCGGAACTGAGTGTTACCTGGGTTAGGTTGACCTTCTTCAATATCGTAGAAACCACCCATTGGAGCAATAAGAAGTGTTGTTTCAACACCATTGATAGATACAGCGCCTTCGCCTGCACAGTACAGAACGAACTCAGTTGCATCGAATCCTGGCTTAACAACGTTTCTAACGTCGATTACAGTGTAAATAGACGCATCTGGACTTGATACAATTAGGCCAGGCTCACGTACTTTAAGTTCATCATAAACATTAAAGATTTCTTTTCTGTAGTAGCTCTTAAGACCTTTTGTCCATTCGTGAATTTGCTCTGGTGTTTCGTGAGCTAATGCGCCGAAAATGTACTGACCAATAACATTTGCACAAAGGTTTGCAGTGTATTCTGCAACAGAACGGTTATAGTACTCTGGGTTGTCTGTAATTACAGCACCTATTCTTAGACCACAAGCATTCCAAACTTTTGAAGCCGTTTCTATAGAAACACGACGACCTTCAATACCTGGAACGTCTTCATCAGAAAGACCCCAGATTGATACAAGCTTCTTGCCTTCTTCATAATATAGCTCACGGTACGCTTCATCACTTGCCATCCACATATTGTATTTAACACATAGCTTTGCAAGATCTTTAAGAGTATCGTAGTCATAAAGCTGACCAGTTGGGTTATCGTAAGGGATAACTAGAAGTGCACCAGGATTATTTTCCTTGATTGCTTCTTCAATTTTATCTAGTTCTGGAAGTGTAAACTTACCTGATTCGTCAAGGTGACGTTTAACAGTGACAGTTTTACGACCAGTTCTTTGTGCCATTGATATGTAGTTCGTGTATGCAGGGTCAATCATCATAAGTGGTCTTTCATCAGAACCAGCAGGACCACACATACCGATTAGAAGTAATTCCATACCAGCAGAACCGCCATCAGTTACCTGAGCATGTAGCTTGCTTGTATCAAAACCTTCACAATTAAGGATATTAATGAATGCATCTTGACATTCTTTAATACCAGCTGTAGTTGAATATCTCACTACACCTTCAGAAAATGGGCTATTAGGACCATTTAGTTCAAACATTCTTTTCATCATAGCTGGATTTGTTGGAAGAGATACATTACCAATACCAACATTGATTACAGCTTCAGGCTTAACTTCACGCTCTTCATATTTCATTTGAGCAAGTCTTACAGCAGATGGCTTTCTAGACTGAAAGTGTGCCGACAGAACAGGTTTGTTCATTGTTTTCCTCCTAAGCTTCACTCGGAATCACTCAACCGAGTGCTTTGTATAAGTATAGACCCCATGGAAACGTTTTCTCATTTCCACGTTTATATTAACATAGAAAAAATACGGCTTTCAAGCACTATTACAATAAAGTATATTTTTGTGTAAGCATTCAATATCATTTATAACCTTGCACAGATTTTAGTACAATCCAAATACTGCTAAATCCTTGTCTTTACTTTGATGAAGAACTATCTAGTTCAACACGGTTTCTTACGTTTTATTATGCTTTATACAAAGTCTCTTCCATTCACTTTACAATGTTTGGTTCTATATTGCAAAGCAATACTCACGACTGGTTACAAAACTCCTAATTTGTTCAATACATTGATTGGATGAGGCTAATTTTACACCAAACTGGAAGTGATTACTTGTTGATAAGTCTTCACGGTATGAACCATACTTAATATGAACCTGCCCTTTTATTGTTAATATTTCAGGAACTTTATATATGAAAGTTTTTTTTGTCGTATCCTGTATAAATCATAACCTTAAGATTTCTTCTAATTGCTTCTTTTGTTAATGTGATAAGTTCTTTTGGTTGTAATGACCACTCGAGACCTACTAAGATAACTCCATCGTTAAATACATTTGATTCAACTTCATCTAATATACTTTCCGGGCTTTGAATCCTTGTCTCAACTGCTTTAATGTGCTCATTAAAACAGTTTTTACAACCAATTCTACATCCACATGCACTAATAAGCGCACCAGTAAAAGGGGCATCTTCTGTTCTTTCATGAAATATCCCTTTGTGTCTAATCATATCTGCATCCTATTTCTGAACTCTTCTCTTTTCCCATCATTAAAATACTTCACATTTCGTAAATATCCAGTAATTCTTTGATATTTCTCGACCTCATGACCACATGAAGGACATTTATCTACCTTGCCATCAATGTAACCATGGTTTGGACAATAATGGTTTAATGGGGACAAACTTACATACGGCACTTTATATTTTTCACAAACTTTTTTAACGATAGATTTAGCTTTTGTTCCCGAAACAGGTGATCCAAGAAAAACATGGATTACTGTTCCACCTGTAAACAGAACTTGAATATCGTCCTGATGGTCAAAAACTTGTTGTATACTTTCAACTTTATTTACTGGAATATGACAGCTATTTGTATAGTATGGCGCGTCCTCTGAGCCTTGTGTAATAATGTCTGGATATTTCTTTCTATCGTTTTTAGCTAATCTAAAAGCAGTTGACTCAGCTGGTGTTGCTTCAAGATTATATAGATTCTCTGTCTCTTCTTGAAAGTCACTCAGTCTTGTACGCATATGATCTAAAACACGGATACACAACTCTCTGCCCTCTTCGGAAATAATGTCTTTTCCAAGGAAATTCTCACACATCTCATTTAAACCAACAAGTCCAATCGTACTAAAATGATTTGCCATCGTACCAACGTATGTATTAAACGCAGGGATTAAATTATTGTCTATAACATTCTCTTGTAAAAACACTCTCTTAAGTTCTAAACTATCCTTGGCAAGCTCCATATTTTTGTCTATAAGTGCAAACAACGCCTTCTCATTTGCAGCTTCATACCCATATCTTGGCATGTTTAAAGTGACCACTCCAATAGATCCAGTACTCTCTCCAGCACCGAACAACCCTCCATTTTTTCTTTCGAGTTCTCTTAAATCCAGCCTTAGTCTACAACACATACTTCTTGCGTCTTCGGGCTTCATGTCACTATTTAAGAAGTTAGCAAAGTATGGGTATCCGAATTTTCCTGCCATCTCCCAAAGTGGATCATTTAGTGGATTTTCAAAATCAAATCGGTCATGGATATTGTACGTAGGAATAGGATACGCAAATGGACGTCCCTCAGAATCACCTTCGTTCATAAGTTCATAAAATGCCTTATTGAACATATTCATTTCTTCCTGACAATCACGGTATGTATAACTCAATCGACCACTTCCAAGATATACTTCCTGATCTATTAAGTCTGCTGGTGGCGTTAAATCCAGTGTTATATTACTAAACGCTGGTTCTGCACCACCACGGGAATTTAGAGTTGATTGAGAATATGAAATTCTGTAAAGACTGCTTAACCTCACTATAAGAAAGGTTGTCCTCTTTAATAAAGGGCGCAAGATATGTGTCCACTGAGCTAAAAGCTACAGCACCCATAATTTCATTTTGAAATACTGTTATAAGATTAGAAAGCTGATTTAGTATTGAAGCAAAATGTTTTGCTGATGAGGACGTCGGTATATTCGGAATGCCTTTTACACCTTCTTGAATCACTTTTCTAAGAGAATACCCGCAGCAGTAAATCGTAATTCCACCAAGATCATGAATATGATAGTCACCTTTTTTATAACCCTGTGCAATACTTTCTGGATACACTTCATTTAACCAATAGTCCTTTGATATTTCGGACGAAATATGTTTATTTAGAGCACCAAACGAAAACGGCGAATTTGAGTTTTCCTTAACACGCCAATCCTTCTGCATTAAATACGATTCTAAAATCTCTTTACTGTTTAACATGATATCCTCCAGGTCACTTAATTAATTTGAGTTAGTGGCTCGAGCTTTTGTGCAAAAGAAAAGCCCCGCCTTAGGGCAGAGCTATCGTGTTAACAATTGCTTCTCCATCCCCGAGATTTGTTTCGTTTCATGGCAGGTATCCTGACTTCCCTTCACTTTACTTGTACGCCTTCCCATTTCTAGTGGCATTGTACTTTCATCCGGTTTACAGTAGTGGGTGCTGTCCAGGAATTACACCTGGTTCCCTTTTCACATCGAGTGATGACCATGAAATCCAATATTTTTCTTATGAACATAGTACCACAATATATTGTGTCATTCAATCATTATGCACTGTATTCAATCCACATATTGTGTTTGTGCTGTGGAAAACTCATAAAGAAAGGAATCACATTTTCTGTGATCCCTTTCTTTGGTGTTATTTGATTTCATCAAAAACTTCAAGTAACTGCGAAGCAGCTTTTGTCGCTGATATTTGATCGGATTGCAACTGAATTTTTAACTTTGGAATAAGTTGTTTCACACCTTGGTGATTGTAAAATCTTGTCTTCAACTGTTCGGTAACCATTCCAAATACCCATTCGAGAGTTTGCTCTTCTCGTCTAGATTCATGTACACCTGAATCAACGGTCAACTGTCTAAATTTTTCGATCAACTGCCATAACTCATTAATACCTTCACCGTACAGTGCTGAACATGTTAATGCCTTTGAAGTCCAGCCCTCTGTTGCTGGTCTCAAATAATGAAGCATATTGTTGAATTCAGTCCTTGCGGCATTTGCGCGTATAATGTTTTCTCCATCTGCTTTATTGACTGCAATACAGTCACAGATCTCCATTACACCTTTCTTCATACCTTGTAGTTCGTCACCTGCACCGGTAATCAAAACAAGCAAAAAGAAATCTACCATAGAACGAACTGTAACTTCGTTTTGTCCAACTCCAACAGTTTCAACTAAGATCACATCGTATCCAGCTGCTTCACAAAGCAACATAGTTTCACGACTTTTTCTTGCCACTCCACCGAGCATACCAGCAGAAGGAGATGGTCTAATAAAAGCATTTTCATGCCTAGACAACTTCTCCATTCTGGTTTTGTCACCTAGAATTGATCCTCCTGTAATAGTACTACTTGGATCAACAGCCAGAACCGCTACCCTATGTCCCATCTCGCAAAGCATTAGTCCAAAGGCTTCTATGAGTGTACTTTTTCCAGCCCCTGGAACACCAGATATACCTATTCGAATTGAGTTACCCGAATGGGGGAGTAGAAGTTGCATAAGCTCCTGCCCCAATTCATAGTGTTTTTTTGCATTACTCTCTATAAGCGTTATTGCCCTGGCCATTACTGGTCGATTGTTATTTACAACACCTTCATAATAGTCTTCGATCGTCAGCATTTTTCGCCGCTTAACAGTCGGCCTTTTTTTTTACAGCTGACATAGAACTCCCTATGCCATCATGACCACCTTTAACACCGTCCATAACATGGGTTGTAAAACTACTATCAGCATTTTCCGGTACCCACTCCGGTTTTTTAAGCGGCTTTTTCATAGCTAATTACCGCTAAATCCAAGGCTCTCGTTAATGACACCCATTACTTTTTCAGCACACTCTGTAATAATTGAACCTGGTCCAAATATTAATGCAGCTCCATTTTCATATAGGAAGCCATAATCTTGGGCTGGTATTACACCCCCAGCAAAGACTATAATATCGTCTCGTCCAAGATCAGAAAGAGCTTTTACCAGTTGCGGAAGAAGTGTTTTATGTCCAGCTGCCAATGAACTCATACCCACGGCATGAACATCGTTCTCTACAGCGTCTCTTGCAACCTCTTCTGGCGTTTGGAAAAGTGGACCTACATCAACGTCAAAGCCCATGTCCGCAAAGCCTGTTGCTACTACTTTAGCGCCACGATCATGACCATCTTGTCCCATCTTTGCAATATATATTCTCGGTCTACGACCCTCGTTCACTTCAAACTCATCTGTCATGTCTCGAACAAGATCGACTTCTGATTTTTTTGCATACTCAGAGCTGTAAATACCTGAAATCGACCTAATCACAGCTTTATGTCTCCCTTTTATCTTTTCAACAGCATAAGAAATTTCACCTAGACTTGCACGTACTCTTGCCGCATTAACTGCCAGCTCTAGAAGGTTTCCTTCACCAGTTTCAGTTGCCTTTGTAATTGCTTCAAGTGCAGCTTGAACATCTTCTTCATTTCGATTAGCTTTTAGCTTTTTTAGTCTCTCAATTTGAGCGATTCGAACCGCTGTATTATCAATTTCTAGAATTTCAATTGGGTCTTCATGATCAAGACGGTATTTATTGACACCAATAATTGACTCTTTGGCGGAATCAATCCTTGCTTGACGTCTTGCAGCGCCTTCTTCGATTCTCATCTTAGGTAAACCCGTTTCAATTGCTTTTGCCATACCACCAAGCGATTCGACCTCTTGTATGTGTCCCCAAGCCTTACGTGCTATTTCATGTGTTAATCTTTCAACATAGTATGACCCTGCCCACGGATCAATGACTTTACAAATAGACGTTTCATCTTGAAGGTATAGCTGTGTATTTCTAGCAATACGTGCAGAGAAATCTGTTGGAAGTGCGATGGCTTCATCTAGAGCATTTGTATGAAGTGATTGTGTATGTCCAAGTGATGCAGCCATTGCCTCGATTAATGTTCTAGTAATATTGTTAAATGGATCTTGTTCCGTAAGGGACCATCCCGACGTCTGAGAATGTGTTCTGAGTGCAAGTGATTTTGGATTCTTAGGATCAAATTGATTCACAATCTTAGCCCAAAGCATACGACCTGCACGCATTTTTGCAACTTCCATAAAATAATTAGTTCCCTGTGCCCAGAAGAAAGATAAACGTGGTGCAAACGCATCTACGTCAATACCTGCTTTGATACCTGCTCGAATATAGTCTAGACCATCTGCAAGTGTGTATGCCAATTCAATGTCATTTGTAGCGCCAGCCTCCTGCATATGATAGCCAGAAATAGAAATCGAGTTGAATTTCGGCATCTTTTGTGATGTAAATTCAAAAATATCTGCAATAATACGCATAGAAATTTCAGGTGGATATACATAGGTGTTACGTACCATGTATTCTTTAAGAATGTCATTTTGAATTGTTCCCGCAAGTTTTTCCATAGGAACACCTTGTTCCTCACCAGCTACAATGTAAAAGGCAAGTATAGGTAATACAGCACCATTCATTGTCATTGAAACAGACATCTTGTCAAGCGGAATACCATCAAACAGAATATTCATGTCGAGCATTGAATCTACAGCAACGCCCGCTTTACCTACGTCACCAACCACACGTTCATGGTCTGAGTCATAGCCCCTGTGAGTCGCTAGGTCAAATGCTATTGACAGCCCCTTTTGACCTGCTGCCAAGTTACGTTTATAAAACGCATTTGATTCCTCTGCTGTGGAGAATCCAGCATATTGTCGAACAGTCCAAGGTCTTGTAACGTACATCGTTGCATATGGGCCACGAAGATAAGGACTGATTCCTGCGGTAAAACCTAGATGTTCAAAATCTTTATATTCATCTTTTGTGTATAGTGCACCAACACTAATTTGTTCATTTGTCATCCAATCAAAATCGGAAGTTGTTTTGCTTGTTGCAGCTTCAAATGCAGATCTCCAATCACTGTTTGAATCTTTTTTAGGATCTATATCTAAATTTAATTTCGTAAAGTCAGGATGTTTATGCATTCTGAGCCACCTCCTCTTGAATTGATGCCAGTAATGTATAACAGTCTGCTCCCATGTAGATAAAATGATCTACACCTGCATCTCGGTATTCCACTTCTAGCTCTTTGGAAGGACGACCTGCTACAACAACAGTCATATCTGGATTTTGTTCTTTAACAGCCTTAGCAATTTCTGGTACAAACTCTGGATAAACCGCATCCGTTGAGCAAATTACACCAATATGCGCACCCGAGTCTAAACCTGCTTTCACTGCAGATTCCGAGTCCATAAATCCGTTGTTTGATAGTACCTCAAATCCACCCACCTCGAAGAATCCTGTTGAAAAATCTGCTCTGCCCTTATGTTGTGGAATTGGTCCAATGTTAAATAGGAATACCTTTGGACCTTTATTTTTACTTTTTAGTTCCATAGTTTTGTCTCTTAACGCTTCAAATCTTTCTGAGCCTCGCTCACGCTTAACAGGTTTTACTGATTGACCCTCTTCAGTGAATGCTGAGCAAATCTCAGCAAGATCTCCAATAGTAGCACCCATTTCTGCCGCTTTAACTGCCAGTTCCATGGAAATTTTGCCACTTGTAGCCTTGTAATCGCCCAGTTCTGACAAACTTGCTGCAATCATGAACACATCTTTTTTCAGTCTATGATCTTCTACAGTTTTACGTCTATTAGCAAGAACATCGTCATTGCCTCTTGATTGAGCTTTCAGCTTTTCCTCAGTCATATTTGCATACATGTTCACACCAACCCATACGTGTTTGCGTTTTGCCATGTTCTTAAATTTACCTTCATATTTCATTTCTACAGCCGATTGTACTTCTCCCTTTAACAACATTTTAGAAAAGCCGCCTTTTGACTCAATGTCTTGGAAGATATCCCATGATTTTTGTGCAATCTCATTGGTAAGTGATTCTATATACCAAGACCCACCTGCCGGATCTATTGGCTGGGTGAAGTTACATTCATCTTGAAGGATTGCCTGAACGTTTCTTGAAACACGTCTTGAAAACTCATCGGCTTCACGAATAGGTTCATCAAAAGGCAACACACTTAAACTATCAACGCCTGCTACAGCACCCGAAAAGGCTTCAGATGCATTTCTTAGCATATTTACATATGGGTCATAAACAGTTTTAGTCCATGATGATGTCTTCGCATGGGTAAAGATTTTCTGTGCTTCAGCACTTCCACCAAATGCTTCAACAATTTTAGAAAACATGAGTCGTGCGGCTCTGATTTTTGATAACTCCATAAAAAAGTTAGAACCGAGAGAAAAACTAAATGCCATCTTAGATGTAATAGATTCTATATCCATACCACGATCAAGCATTTCCTTGATGTATTCAACACCAATTGCCATCGCATATGCCAACTCCTGAATAGCATCTGCACCACCATCATGGTAAGGGTGACCTTCAACAAGAATGGTTCTTACCTCAGAGTTTTCCCCAGCTACCCATTTTGTCACATCTGCCATTAGATCATAGGCTTCACTTAACGAAACAGAGAGGTCACCATGTTTAGATAACATACCGATAGGGTCGTACCCTAGAATCCCCTTCATCGAACTAAAGGTTAACTCTTTACTTTCTAAATGTGCACCTATCATCGCTGTCATAGGTACAGGGTTCATACCCGAATTGATATGAATCGGTAAAACTTCTAGAACTAAATCTTGGAAAGCATTGTTAAGATCTTCAAGAGATGAAATTGATACCCCTTTAAAACCAACATTTTCTGCTGATTCATGATCAGGATCAATTCCAAATTGTGTAGGCATATCTAATCCCATATTTAACACAGTCAGACCCCTAAATAGGTCATTTAAAATTGCTTCATTAAACGCCTTAGGCGTTCCAGCATAAACCTCTTGACTTACCAGCCATGGTTCATTAAGGTTTCCATCTGCTTTTGTACCTCTAACATATGGCGGGAAACCTGGAAGCGAATCTGAATGTGGTAGTTCTTCTAAATGTTCTTTTGTGTATATTGGTTGAAGAGTAATACCTTCTGGTGTTTTAGTATACATCGCTTTATCAAAGGGTTTACCCTTGAGAAGTACTGTAGCTGCTTCTTTCCACTCTTCATAAGTGGGCGCTTTAAATTCACCGAAAAGTAAACCGTTTTCATCATAGCCATTTTGAGTTTGGATGTTCTTATTGTTTTCCATTTGCACACCTCTTTCTAATCATGTGAGCGTATTTCAACTTGTCTGGACCTAGCATAATGACTACAACATTATTGAGTAAAATATCACTTGATATTCCTACCGATATATTGAATGTGATCCTGTCACATGAGTATTCCAGCATTTATTTATACAGTTTCAGTAGAGTCACGTAGGATTTTTCCCATAAAAAAACACCTATATCACAAAAAGATATAGATGTACTCCGCACACGACTCGAATATCACCTCCTATACTCCGTAGGACCTCTTGTGACTCAATAAAATGGCGGGTGTCTGACTTTCAGCTTTCGCTGATTCACAGTGGCGGGACCGTTTCGAACTTACATCGAATTCCCCATTAAATCATTCCGCAATTCGCAGAAATGATACCAATTCATAAGTTATTTAGTTGTTTTACAAGTAAAGCATACTATTTCCATCTACAAATTACAATACAAGAACTGGTTTTTACTGAAAAAATACCTGTATACGGTTATTCTGAGAGTCCTATATGTTCTTTTTTTCTATTATTCCATATACAACAGAACCAAACCGAATTTCTCCTACACGCTTCGTAATCCCAAGCTTTTTAAACACGCCACTACCAATACGTTCTTTCACAACCACACGCTTTCGACACACTCTTAGGGCTTCCAGTATTGAGACTTTTTCAAGCGTCCCCATCTCTGCAAAATCTCTAATTGCATTAAGTGACTTCGATTTTGTGTTAGGATTTTGAAACATTGGATCAAAGTATATAATGTCTATCGAATTGTCCGCTTGAGCTGCTAAATACTCTATGTAATTTGCGTGAAGAACTTTGATTCTAGACACTGCCTCTATGATTTCTTTTCGCACTTGAGTATAATTTTCCATACCGTCTTTTGCTAAGTATGCAAGATGTTCACTTGCCTCAAGGCCAATAACCTTGCCAGAGGTTCCAACTTTCGATGCCATTACAATAGCGTCTGATCCATACCCAAGAGTACAATCAAGTACAATATCTCCGTCTTCAATGGCTGTTGCTTTTAAAAGCAGGTTTCCTTTGCCGTGTCCTTGATCCCAGAGCTTAATGACTGACGTTCCAGGATGCCAAAACAAATCATTATTTGAATTTTTAAGAACTATACGTTCCTTTTCAACAACATACAAATAATCCAGACCATATAGGCTAAGCATCTTTCTTATGCCTTGTTTTCTCCTTGTGTATGTTTTCAGCTCTAACTCCTTTGCAATCATTTTTGCTTTATCTAACATTTTCGACCTTGGATTTATTGCTGTTGTCACTCCAATTTTAATCATTCATTCACTCACTTTAGTATTATTCATAAGGGAAGACATTATTTTTAAAGTCATAAGTATAAGGCTGACTATATGCCTAGTTCTCAAATATTTAACTAAAATACAATATTTTTTTCCAAAATCGGTAGTTTGATTAGGAATGTCGTCCCTCTTCCTAATTTTGAAACAACTTCTATTTTTCCACCAACATTCTCAATTTCCTGTTTGACAGAAGCTAGTCCGACACCTCTTCCAGACATAACCGTAGCCTGATCAAAACTAGAAACTTGGTCAAAGAATATACATTACAGTTGTTCTGTCCTATCTAAAGCATCAAATGCCTCATGTGAATAGTACCCTTTATTTACTGTTTTCTCTTTTAGTGCTTTGACTCTAATTCCAGCACCATTATCACTAATTGCAAGCTCTATGAGATTTCCGTCTTGTCTCACATGGATTCCAATAGAACCATACATATCTTTTTCACTAGCAAGTCTTTTATCAGCATCCTCAATGCCATAATCTACTGCATTTCTGAAGATATGTACAAGACTATCTATAACACTTTTGTAAGGTTCGGATAAAACCCGAATTGTCTCTCCCTCAACTTCAAATGGCAAAACAAGCTTGTATGTTTTCTTCTAAGTTGTTCAAATTATTAACTGTTGATGTTAAATAGTATCCACTTAAAATACCTTTATATGTGTGAATAACTCTATAGAACCGCTGAAGCTCTATCCTTTTTTGTATAGTATACACCCGCTAATGTGGAATATGACCATGCAAGTCCCCTATTGTCTTCAGCTTTTAAAAAATCATCCTCACTGAGTTTTAAGCCCATTCCTTTCGTATTATTATATGTGATTGAACTATATTAAACCACCAATAAAGTTTGATGCCAAAGTAAATACTATGTAACTAGATTATTCTTTTGATTCTATACCCACTCGCTTATATCTACAATAAAAAGCATATCCGAAGGACATGCTTGAATGGATATGCTTAAAAATCATTTATTCAAAATAACATCTACTGCTTTCACAACACCATCTACTTGCGATTGATAATTGCTCAAGATTTTCATATTGGATTTGTAAGACGCATCTTGCAAAATTGCCTCTGTTTTCTCCATAACCTCTTTTGGAGAAATATTATGTTTGATCAGCAACTTTCCGGCACCATGTTTTTCTAGTATTGACACGTTCAAACCTTGTTCCACATGAAGAGGAATACCTAAAACCGGTATAGCACTCGCGATTGCAGTTTGAATACTCCCTTGACCACCATGAATAATTGCTAAGTCCATAAGAGGCATAACTTTATGAGACGGAAGATGACTCACAACTAATGTATTGTCATTCTCAATTTTCTTTATGCTGTGTAGCGTGGTTAATATTATGACCTTAACATCTAAATCTTTTATGCCTTCATATACTCTTTGAAGTACTTCCGATTCACCTGATGTCAGAGCAACATATATCTTTGGTTTATCAGTATCTAGAAATTCAACAACATGGTCTGGTATGTCTCCAAACAACTTAGCGTATAAGGCCCCACCGTAATGGAGTTTGTATTCCCTATTGTAATACCTTTGATTCCTTACAGAAGGCTTCCACGATTCTAACTCACTCTTTGGTATGCCTAATATTTCTGGAACATCTGTTACAACAACATCATCACCCATCATAACTTCAGTCATACTGTTAAATGGAGCCACACCAAATTTTGCAGCAACAGCATTGAATGACTTTGTTGCCATTTTTGATTTGAACATAAGATTGTTAACGAGTGTCACCAACCAGCTTTGTGGTATTAGGTTAAACAGTTTAGAATCCGTAACCAAAGTAGGTACCAGCATTTTCTTTTCAAATACTGGAGGTACAAATGACCCTAAATGTGTTACTACATATGGAATACTCTTTGCTCTTGTTGAAATAGCACATGATAATGTGAACCCACTGATAACTTTTTCAATACCGCTTCTTTCGTAAAACGCAATCTCATTCTTTACATGCAGCTCTAACTCGTCACTTGTATAGAATTCACTAAGACCCTTTTCTCCTGTATTTGTCTGAACAAATTTCCGCGCTCTTTCGTTAGAAAAGTGTGGTTTAACTATAGTGTATTCAATACCTTCATCTTCAAATAACCATTCATATGGTCCACCATGTGTTGCCATGACAACATCTACATTTCTTGACTTTAACTCTTTATAAATTTCGATCATTCTAGATGTTTCCGACAAGTAAGCACAGTTTGGAAAAGTACAGATTTTCATGTTGATCTCCTTTTACTTTTTCAAAGTTGCTAAGATCAGTAAGTTGTACGCTTGAAACTCTTTTAACCTCTGATCAATGAAAGCCTTTTCGAAAGACGCTTTCAAACCTACTACATTTCTAAAATATGCGCCAAATGCTATACCAATGCCATTGCCAATGAGTTCAGCTTCAATTTCTGTTTTTATGCTTCCGTCCTCTTGCCCCAGTAGAATCAAGGAAGGGATCATTGACAGGTTTCGTTTATATAGTGACTCAAATTCCATTTTAACATCATCTGACATTACACCATTAGAGATCATAGCTAACATATGCTCTCTATATTGAAATGATAAAGTGGAAGCTGAGTATGTGTTGATTAGTTCTTTACTAAAAAGTTCAAAGTACTTTTCGAGTTTTTCATATCCAGTACATTCAAGACTATCTATATAATCTTTTCCAGCCTTGTATTCACTTAGAGAGTGTTTCTTTAGAAGTTCCCATACAATGTCGTCTTTACTCGTAAAGTAGAAGTACAACGATCCCTTACTTAATTCACACTTTTTAGCAATGTCAGTCATTTTGGACTCTTTAATACCCTTATCAACAAATAGAGCTTCTGCCGCTTCCAGTATTTCATCCATTCTCAATTGTCGTCTTTTAAGCTTTTCAGCTTCTCGTTTTTCTTTCAGGTTCATAAAAGCATCACCAACTTCCTTAATCGTTTGACCCAGAGTCAAATATATGACTATAGGTTAAATATACTCCCAAACTCTCAAAAAGTCAAATAGGACCTATAATAACCAATCATGGAAATCCATAACTTGCAAAAAAATAAGCGGGAAGTGTCAAACACTTCCCGCTCATTACTTCTTGAATTTTAGTTTAAGTTTAAATTAGTGCTTGCGCAAGCAGCATAATAGCGGCAAAACCACCAATCATACCAAGAAGCGGCATGATGAATTTTAACCATCGGTCATATGTTACATCAACCATTGACAGTGTAACTAGAATCAGACCTGTTGGTGTAATGAATGCCATTAGACCTTGGCCGTATTGGTAGGCACTAACAATAACATCTCTTGGAAGGCCAACAGTATCTGCAAGTGGTGCCATGATTGGCATAGAAAGTACTGCTAGACCCGATGATGATGGAATAAAGAAACCAAGGATCATAAAGATAGCAAGCATAATAATCGAGAATACGCCACCATTCATACCTGATACAATATCAGTCGCTCCGTGAAGGATTGTGTCTGAAATCAGACCATTGTCCATAATTAGGTTAACCGCTCTGGCAACACCAATTGTAAGGGCCACACCAACTAGATCAGCTGCGCCAGCAACGAAATTGCTTACAGCTTTCTTTTCACCCATCCCCGAAAGAACGCAAAGAATAATACCCACAACTAGGAAGAGGGATGTCATTTCCATGAACCACCAGCCTTGTGTTGCTACGCCCCAGATCATTACAAAGAATGCAGCAGCAAATAGTGTCAGCATAAGTTTACGTCTGCCCGTGAATGCTGGTACTTCCTTCGTTTCGTGTAGGAATCTGTTTTCAAGTTCTTCTTTCTGATCAAAGATAAGTGACTTTGAAGGGTCTTTTTTAATTTTTTCAGCGTACTTTACAATGTACGTAATTGTAATTATCGTAGCAATTACAAGACCTGCACCTCTAAATGCTAGACCATTTGTAAATGAAATACCAGCCGCGTTAGACGCTATAACTGATGAAAACGGGTTAACAGTAGAGAACATTGTGCCTATTGAAGACCCCATGTAAAGGGCAGCAATACACACAATTGCATCGTAACCTGCTAACATAAAAACTGGTACAAGAATTGGGTAAAGTGCAATGGTTTCCTCAGCAAGACCGAATGTAGTACCACCACAAGCTATTAGGAATGTAACAATAATAATCAAAAGGTATTCTCTACCATTTGTCGCACGAGAAAGTGCAGCAAAACCTGCGTCAAATGAACCACTCGCATTAAGAACACCAATGATACCACCGATGATAAATACGAACACGATAATATCAATTGTGTCATACACACCTGAAATCGGCGCTTGAACCACTTCAAGGAGCCCTTGAGGATTTGAATCCAGTTCCTCATAAGTTCCGGGAAGGGCAACAGCTTTATATATACTGCCATCTAAAAACTTTTCTACATCTACTTTTACACCAAGTTCGTTAAGTGTGTCTTGTGTTGCAGCATATTCTGACGTTTCACCAAGAGGTGATGTTACTACGAACATATCCATGCTGTCATCATAAAGTAGTTTTGCATATGAACCAGCAGGTACAGTATGCGTTAAAAGTGCTGCTAGTGCTAGAACAATGAAAAGAACCGTATAAGCCGTCGGAAAACTTCTTTTCTTCTTCTGTGGAGCACTGTTACTTTTCTCTTGTGCTAAGTTTGAACTCATGTTTTGCCTCCATAAAATAGAAAGTATAATATCTGAAACAGATAACATGTTTATCATGATCTGCTGTTCCTAAATCAATTTTGTTAAGCTATGATTCTAACCCAACAATTTTATAAATGCACTAGCATAAATGGTAATAGCTTCTTTAAGCTCATCTAAATCAATACATTCATTTGGCTGGTGTTCAGTTTCCTTCGTTCTAGGGAATGCTGCACCGAAAGCCACACAGTTATCGATTGCCCTTGCATATGTTGCCCCACCAGACGATAGGGGTTTACTTTCCAGATCACCAGTAATTTCTTGATATGCAGCGATAAGATTTTCAACAAGTGGTGCATCTAGTGGTGTGTAAATTGATCTCAAATAGTCGTTCTCTTTTACTTCAAAACCATAAGGTTTGACTGCAGCCTCAAGTTTGTCCCAAACAAAGTCTTTTTCAACTGTCACTGGAATTCGCATGTCCACATTGATGACTTCCGTTTTTGAGTTCATATCAATCTTACCTATATTGAATTTTAATGGACCAGAAGCTTCATCTTGGCAATCGCCAAATATTCTTGTCGCCAGTGCGTCTTCACCAATAACTTCATTCACGAAGTTTATCGCTTTTGACTCCCATCCGATTGACTTTGCAGCCAGTAGAGTTCTTGAAATTGCGTTAATCCCTTTATCAGCATCTTTAGCATGAACACTCTTCCCAATAACAGTGATTCCATCGTTTTCTTTTTTAAACTCGAATCCATGACTCTTAAGAGCCTGTTCCAGTTCATCAGACTTCTCAGTTTTTACTGACATAAGTGATGGAACAGCATTGTAAGCGTCTCCTCCAGCTAACACAAGACCACTCTCGTTCTTCGCTATTAAATCGACTTGAAGCAATCCTTTTTCAGCATATATAACTGGGAAACACGAATCAGGTGTAAAGCCAACATGAGGTGTCTTCTCTTTTTCGACATACTTAGAAATACTTCTCCAAAGCAATTCTTCATCTATACCGAAAATAAAACGTACAGTTTTATCAATAGAAGCACCACTGTCTACAATAGCCTTAAATGCATACATTGCTGCAAGTGTGGGCCCTTTATCGTCTTGTGTTCCTCTTCCGAATATGCAATTGTCTTTAATAACTGCATTAAACGGATCTGAGTTCCACTTTGAAAGATCACCTGCTGGAACAACATCCAAATGTCCAAGGACACCTATCATTTCATCTCCAGAACCATAATCTGCATAGCCATAGTAGCCTTCTGGATCATAGTAGGTTTTAAATCCAAGCTTTTCTGCTAGGGAAAGCGTTTTTCTTAGAGCCGTATCAATTGGTTCACCAAAAGGAAAGGTACTATCATCTTCTGTATAAACACTTGGTATATCTATTATTGTCTTCAGATCTGCTATGAATGTATCAAAGCTTTGATCTATCAGTGTCTTAATGTTGTTCACCGAATCATCCTCCGCAACTTCAAGAATTGTCTGTTATCTTGTGACCCACTTCAAATGTCGTCACACTCTTGTATGAAAAATATTAATCTATATCGAAGTAAAATATTGTAGCCTAAACTACAAATTTTGAAACAATAAGTTTAAAGTCTACTCAGGTTCATAAACAATTATTATAAAAACGTAAAAGAGACAAGGCAAAAAGCTTTCACTTTCCGACATTGTCTCTTAAAATTTTTACTATTCAAAACAGAGTCAAACAAACTTAAAATACATCATTTATAATGGGACATCGGTAAACTTTTTGAGTCCCTCTACGTCAGATACAATTACTTTTCTATTAACTATGTCTATTAAACCAAGTTCTTTAAATTTCTTAATACCATTTGTAACCGTAATTCGATTTAACCCAACTCTGTCCGCTAACTCTTCTTGTGTAAATGCAATATCGATGACTTCACCTTCCATTGGATTCTCTTCTGAGTAAAATAGTCTCAATAAGAAATCTGCTAAACGACCGTGTGCGTCATTAAACCTATAATTGGCAAGTTCGTGCATGATGATTCGATATTTTTTTGCAATACTCATGAGAAAATATCTATACATTAGAGGATGATTTTCTAATTTTTCCTCAACCATTTGCCTACTAAGGGTTACTATTTTACAACTTGTTACAGCCTTATTTACCACATTCGCACGTTCTGTATCGAAGTAGTCTATTTCGCCAAACACATTGCCTTTTAGAAGCCGATAGTAATTGATCATGTTCCCACTTTTAGAGTACATAGATTGATTAAGTTCTCCTTCGAGCACAAGGAAAATTTGATTATTATCTACAGGGTCTATGATTGCACCCTTCTCGTACCATGCAACCTTCCCCTGCCCTGAAAACTGATCCAAAAAGAATTTATCCATTTCAATTTGTGCTGTTTGATCAAATAGTCTTTTATACATTCTGATCTCCTGCTTGTTCTACTTTTATGACAAGATTGCCTTTCTTGTTTCCACCTTCAACATAATGATGGGCTTCAACAATTCTGTCAAGTGGGTATATTTTGTCAATATACACTTTTAAATGTCCTTCTTCAATGAGTCTTATAATTTTTAGCATCTCGGAGTTGTTCTGAACAGTCATTTTCATGTTTACTGTTATATCAGTTGTTAGCCTCGTCCAAATACTTTTAAAAAACAATGGACCATTAGGGTTAGCAATCATATAACGACCGCCACTTTTCAGACATTTAACACTTCTACCATAATGACCTTTACCGACCACGTCGAGTATGACATCATATTTTTGCCCAAGCCGAGTATAATCTTGTGACATGTAATCAATGACATGATCTGCCCCAACGTTCATTAGAAAATCCAATTTGTCTGCACGATCTACAGCCGTCACTACAGCACCATGGTATTTAGCAAGTTGAATCGCCATTGTTCCAATACTCCCACCAGCACCGTTTACGAGTATTGATTCTCCTTTTTTAAGGTGACTGTTTCCAACAAAATTTAGGGCTTCAAGTGCCCCAACAGGAAGTGCGGCTGCCTCCTCAAAGCTAAGGACTTTTGGGATTATTGTAAGAACCCCTTCAGTACGATCAGATTTAAGGGTTACAAACTGAGCATAACCACCAAACTTCATTCCTGGCGTGGCTAAAACTTTGTCACCTACTTTAAAGTTCGATACATTACTACCAATTTCAACAACTTCTCCTGCTAACTCCTGACCTAGTATGGATTCCCTTGGACGAATAATACCAAAATATAGCCGTAGCATAATTCTATATAGCATTACAAATTGATTTGAGCGTATTTCACAATCACCTAAAGTTACAGTTGATGCGTGTATTTTTATTAGGACCTCATCCTCTTTGGGAATTGGTTTTGGGACGTCTTTCAATTTTAGCACTTCTGGTGGACCGTATTCATTCCAAGTAACTGCTTTCATATCTGCCCCCTCAAATTTTAAGTAAATTTACTCTTTGTTAAATCGATCAATTAATGGCTGTATCATATAACTCAGTAGTAGAAGTGCAACACCAAAGACCATTGAAGTAACGACTTTCCAGATAACACTAACAGTACTTATATCAACAACAATGTATTTTCCAACAACGAAGACGATAAGTCCAAGAGCATAAAAAGCCATTTGCTTTTGACCTTTCATCATATGATATGCCAATCGAACCACAGAATACGCAGCCCAAGTCAAGGTGATAGATCCATCAGCATTATTTAGCCCAATCAATGCACTGTAACTAACAATAAAGAATACGAGACTATAGCCAATAAACTCTATCTGAATATCGTGTTTCATTGAGCTTAGCAGTTTATAGAATATTACCAGTTGCCCTATTGAGACGAGTAAAACCATAATGCTAAATAAGTCAGAATCTAATCCAGTCCAACTAGATATGAGTACAAGGACAAACCATACATACGAAGCCACATTTTTAGCAAGTTCAGAAACTTTTCCTTTGTCTTTATCTATGAGCTTGTAAAGAAGTACAATAATCCCTGCCACTACAACGCCGTACTGAATAAAGTCGGTGAAAATCCATATATCAACAACAGCAGTGAGTATTAAAGTTGCAACTGAAACAGCCTTAAATACACCTCTGGATTTATCATCTATATATCTAAACTGAGCTAACCCATATATGATTAAGGCCACAACAACAACAGCAATAGACTCACTACCTTCTATTTCAAACTCAATTACAGATACAAATGCTAGTAATACTTTTGACAGAAGCATAAGGAGTGAATATATTTCGAGACCATATCTCGGAATTATTTGTAATTTTTCCTTGATTACTTGAAGTGCAATCATCCAAAGGCCAAAGGCAAACATTGAACCAAGCACAAAATAGTCTTTTGGTAACTCATACTTAATAAATAGTTCTATAACTGCAAACCCATATATTTGCAGTGCAATTGACCCTGCGATCTTTTTCGAAATCCCTTGCTGAAGAATTGCACCTATTACAAGTATTACAACTGCAAGACTATGTCCGAAATAATCTCCAAACACGGCACCAGAATCAAATGCTAAAATTACCTCATTGAAACCTAGACCTAGGCCAATAACTGATATTGCATGACCTATCCATGGTAAGAATTTAGTGCCAATTTTTGTATTGCCATAATAGAATAGCAAGCCAATTGAAAGGACAATAACAGGTCTAGTTACTCCATCAAAATACAAGATTACTGAATACGCTGCAAACAATCCAGAAAGAGATGCTAACACTATTTTCGTATTCCCAACTAAACCTTTTCGCTCTGACATTAAGAAAATTGCACCATATAGAATGGCCGTGAGACCAAAAACAATCGCTTGGACACCCGAAGTTGCAAGCTCAAAATACTCAGTAAATGCAACTGAAACAACCGGAACACTACCAAGTACAAAAATTGAAATGTCGTTGTCCTTCTGTTCTATTCTGCCACCAAGGAAATTTAGTACATCTGGAACTGATTGTACTATTAACAGATACATGATTAATCCAAAAAGCAGGAATGATTCGGAAGAACTCATACTATGTTGAGACGCCATCAAGTATATTGATACATATACACTCACAATTGTAGAAATTTGTAAAATTCGCCATCTATGGAAGAAGTGAATTGTCATTGCCCCTAGAGAAACGAGCCCAATGTATATACCAATGCCACTAAGACCAATAAAATCTAGTTTCGTTACAAATGGCACTATAAGTCCGCCAATAACTGCAACGACCGATACTGACTGCGCTTTTAAGTAAACTGAACTTAAAAATGCCCAAACTGTTATAATACATAGAATTCCAAATGCAAGACCTTGACCAAGCATACCATATGCTAAATGTGCAGCATATGTTGTAATGTAAAACGCTGCAATGCTACCACCTACCAGGACTTGACTTAAAAGCTCTCGATTCTTTCGCTTTACAAAGTATCCTAAAGAGTAAAGAATCAATCCAATTATGTAGCCAATAATCACAGTTAACTGCTCTGTGATCATTCCTCTGTCATATGCATATTTAAACAGGAAGCCTAGTCCAACAAGAACGAGACCTATTCCAAGTTTACTAATAATAGATTCGATAGTGATTTTAGACATATCAAACATCGGAGCTTTTGGCTTCCTTTTGCTTTGCCTAACCGTTTTATCTGTCTTTGTTGTAGAAGACTTAGACGATACAGACGCTGAAATTAAGTCCGATGTTGAATCAATATTTGAACTCCGACCTGCTTTAGTAACATCCATATCTGCTTCAGTTTCGTTCTTTTCAGCTTGATTTGTTGTCACTTGATTCGAAGTAGACTCATTTATTGTAGACTCTTCCGCTATAGTTTTATTTGAATCCTCAATACTAGACTCTACAACTGATTCTTCCATCAATTCCCTTAAAAGTTTGATTTCCTTATTTAACTTTTTTATCCATCGTTCATGTTTTCTGACAGTGTCTGAAAGTGTTAAAGTGCGTATGCTGAGAAAAAGTACAATCGCAACGCTAATGATCCACATCATGTTGTCACCTCTTTATAATAAATACACCCATTAGGCTCATAATCCAGCTATGTTTTTCCATAACTTTCTAATTATATCATATCATTAATCATACCCAATTTAAGTAAAAAATGCACCACATTCTTGTGAATGGGTGCATCTTTCTTCATTTTAAATTTCCAACTACTCATGGGTTCCAACATGTATTGGTTGTCCCGTCTCTGCAAGAGATTTTATACTTGATAACATCAACCACCAGTTGGATTTAGTATTCTCATAAGAAGGATCGTTTTCGTCCCATCCTTCGTGCGTCACTTTTAGCTTTACATAAGAAGGGTATTCTTCAATCAAATACTCTATAACTGACTCATACTTCACATTATCCTCTTTATATACCTGTCCGACGTTAGATGTCATCTTGAACTGTTTAAACCGTTCATACGCTATGACTTCACCGAATATATGCAGTGTCTTTTCACCATCACGCCCTGGTCCAACATAAGAGACTTTACTTCCGATATTAAAATCACTTTCAATATGTGCACCATAAAATATTTTCTCAGTACCATCTTTTGAGGTTATTATATTCCAAACCACCTCTTTGTTTGAATTAATATAGAATTCATATGTTAGCCTCAATTGGTCTTGTTTGCAAAACTGATTTTCTACCATGTGCTTCCTCCTTTAACATTCAGTGTTTATAGGATTATCATACATTGTTATAATAATAGTGTATTGTAAAAACACGACAATTTTAGGGAGTGTATTATGGGATCAGAATATTTAAAAGCTATAATAAAGCTTGATGACCTTAATAAACATACAGAATTCAATACGACTGAGCCTAAAACATGTTTAAAGCCTTATATTGAGCGATTCTGGTCAGTAGAATATGATTTGCCAAAAGATACTTACTTTACTCAGCAGATCATACCCAACCCTCATGTTTCAATTGTAAAATACAATACAGAAAACGAAGTTAATACATATGTTGAGGGTGTTGTTAAGAAACTTTTTACAGTTAAGTTAATGGGAAAAGGATGGATTTTAGGTGCAAAGTTCCATATTGGAGGGTTATCTTATTTCACTGAAACACCTGCTTCTCATTTCACTAATCAGAAGCTTAAATTTAGTGATGCTTTTGACATGTATCAGCCCCAGAGTCTTGATATGAAAAACTCTTTACTAGACAACATTCATGCATTTGAGACCGACTTAGAGTTTTTACTACAACACACGCTTTACTTAAATAAAAATTCCTCAGTGTATAGTAAACGAGTCTCAGAAAAAATTAGGCTGGTAAATGATTTAGTCAGACAAATAAGAGACAATAGCCATATCACAACTGTGGAGCAAATTGCAACATATTCTCATATTAGTGTTCGAACCCTCCAAAGACTTTTTAACCAGTATGTTGGTGTTAATCCTAAATGGATTATTCGTATGTTCAGGTTGCAAGAGGTCAAAACCTATAGGGAAAAAGGAAATAAAATAAACTGGTCAGCTGTTGCCCTAGAGTTAGGATACAGTGACCAGTCTCATTTAATTCATGATTACAACTCATTGTTTAAAGAGTAATATTAGTCCTCGTCATTGGATTTTTCTTCATCTTCTGGTCTTGGAGGACGATTGCC
>LQAE01000183.1_pt1 | contig 23138 bp, 25 predicted proteins | sample 1535771 | NCBI WGS metagenome assembly LQAE01 (sample SAMN04331582, study PRJNA305678) | bioreactor metagenome | isolation source: bioreactor_1 inoculated with Wadden Sea sediment 1st replicate of a... | place: Germany:Bremen
TACCAAATTCCAGAAGACATGTTATGCAAACATGAATTTGTTGCAGGTGGGTTAAGACATGCTGCTGAGGGTGTAACGACACTAGATGTGGCAAAACGTATTATAGATTATGGGTATCATCCACCTACAATCTATTTCCCATTAATCGTCCATGAAGCACTTATGGTTGAACCAACTGAAACAGAAAGTATGGAAACACTGAATGACTTTGGGAAAGTAATGCGCCAAATAGCCCATGAAGCGAAGGATGAACCAGACCTTCTTAAAAATGCACCACATAGGACACCGGTTCGTAGAGTGGACGAAGTTCGAGCAGCACGGGACCTGATTCTAAAGTATAAGGACAGTATTAAAAAGGATAATGATTAAAGTCAGTGATACTGTCTAAAATTTCAGTACTATAGTATAAAGTAAGAGGTCTTTTCTGAAAATGAGAGACCTCTTTTTGCATGAATTTGTACATCATATACATTGGAAATATTCATTAAATGTTCAAAAGTCCTTATTTTAAAGGGGTTCAGTTGACAACACTCATTTTGTGTTGTTAAATTGTATACAATATATAGAATAAATATGATCGCATATACTCAATATCAATAAAATAATATGGAGGAAATCATGAAGCTATTAGAAGGCAAAGTCATAGCTGCACAAATGCGTGAGGACATGGCAAAAGACCTTGGAAAACTCACAGAAGCTGGAGTTAAGCCTGGTCTACGCGTTATACTCATCGGAAATGACCCCGCAGCTGCATCATATGTACGTATGGTTGAAAAAAGATCAAACAAGGATGGACTGGACGCATCGGTTATTTATTTGGATGAATCTATTACAGAAGCTGAACTCCTTGTGGAAATTAAGAAACTTAACGAGGATAAAGCTGTTCACGGGATTTTGGTTCAGATGCCTTTACCGAATCATATAAATAAAGACAAATTATTGAATCCCTTTCACCTGAAAAAGATGTTGATGGATTCCATGAAATAAATGCAGGGAAGCTTTACGTTGGACTTGACGCCCTATATCCATGTACTCCATATGGTGTGATCCATATGCTTGAATATAGCGGACTAGACATAGAAGGTAAACATGCTGTTGTTATTGGCAGAAGTAATGTGGTTGGTAAACCAGTTGCAATGCTTTTACTAGAAAGAAATGCGACAGTAACTATTTGTCACTCCAGAACAAAGGATCTGGCTACATTTACTAAAAATGCAGATATTTTAGTTGCGGCAGCAGGTCGCCCTCATATGGTGACTGCCGATATGGTAAAAGAAGGCGCTATCGTCATTGATGTTGGCATTCATGAAGTGGATGGAAAAATCACAGGTGACGTAGACTTTGAATCAGTTAAAGACGTTGCGGGTTACTTGTCCCCAGTACCAGGTGGTGTGGGTACAACGACCATTGCAACACTTTCGTGGAATACTATTAAGGCGGCACTAGATACAATCGGTTAGAAGTGAAGAAGTAAAAGCAACGGTCAATGTGGAGTATAGCCATATTGACCGTTGCTTTTTTTGTCTTTATCTGAGATTACGATTCTCTTGGTGTGACCTTTTCATTACGCCTCGAAAAACTGATTTTCTGGCTTTGAGAAAAACGCCTCAGCATCCTCATAAAAGTCTGGCCACGAATCAAACCACGTCGCGGTTTTAACATTTCTCACACGATCACTTACAGGTATATATGGTTTAATGTCTAGAAGAGGGGTGTCGTCATAAGCATCAATATATGCAAGTGTCACAATACCACTTTCTGAGTCAATATCTATCACTGGGCATAGTGATACGGCAATTGGATTAGGGCGATAAGGGGATCGGCATGCAAAAACACCTGCCTTAGCATCCTTTGCATAAGGCAAATCTGTTATAAGAGTATCTCTTGCCTTATCATTATCCATTTGATTCGCCCACCAGAAGACATGAATGTAGCTGAATTGTTTTAGTTCTAATAGGCCATCTTTGTAAATAGGGTCAAGAACGAGCTGGAACTGACCTTCCACAGCTTTTATTTTACCAATTGATTTTAATAACATAATAGTCTCCTTCTTGTGCATAGATTGTTTGGTGTGTTTCTATAGTAATATGGTATGCCTTTATGGAGGTGTTTGCCTGACTATACTTGCGGTTAATAGATCAATCTTTTAATGAAATTAGGACTGAATAGACGAATCTTGCTCAGTATTTTTATCAAAAGACGGGTATGATTTATATAAGAAGAATTGAAAGGAGATAGTATGCTTAAAGATCCTGTTATTAAAGAAGCACATTTATATAGAATGGTAGGCATGAGTTTCTTTGGTGATCCATTCACTCACGCAACTATGTGGTCAGAGGACAATGGTATAGGTCACCTATGGAAAAGATTTGGAAGCTGGATGCAGAAAAGTATTCATACGCTGGAAAATGCGTCGAAGGAAAATTTGGCTTATGAAGTTCATATTGGTTCTGATCAAATGAATGAAACTGGTGAATACGAAGTATTTACAGGTATTCAAGTAGAAACACTTGAGAATATTCCGATTGAATGTGTTGGTAAAGTCTTTCCGTCAACCCAATATGCAGAGTTTACTTTAGTTGGTGAAGAAATTGTATCGGACTGGACTCGTTGGATATACGAAGGCTGGATGCCTCACTCAGGATACGAACCGTCTGCTAAATACTCTATTCAGGTTTATGATGAATCTTTTAAAGGTTTAGATCAGTTAAGTGGTGCTACATTAAAGGTTCTTATTCCAGTAAAGAAGGTAGGGGATGCGAAGTGACATCTCATATAAACGACGGTATCTATAATGCTATAACATTTATTGAGGAGAATTTAACAACAAGCATAACGGTAAAAGACATGGCAAAGGCCGCTGGATATTCTGTGTACCATTTTTCACGGACGTTCAACAAGGTAACAGGTCATAGTCCTTATGATTATTTTATGAGAAGGAAATTATCTGAAGCCGCTATGGATGTACTTGAAAATAAAGACTCGTTTACTGATATTGCTTTTAAGTATCAGTTTACAAATTATGAAACTTTTATGCGTGGATTTCAGCGATTCTTTGGAGTGACCCCTTCCGAGTTTAAAGAACAGCGAAAAGTTCATATGCTTCAGTGGAAAAGGCGTTTGTCTATGGAGTATTTAAATCATTTAAATGGACATAATTATTTGCGTCCTACCCGTGTAAGTCTAGAAGACACTATAGTAGGTGGACATATAATAAATGACAGGCACTTTTTTGACGACAATGGAGGAAATCTTTCTGACAAATTCGAAGAGTCCTCCTATGTCCATTTGCATAGAGAACATAGACACTTACATGAATATGCCTTTATGAAGGGCGCTGGAGTTTTAGGTCAAACCATAAACACAAAAGAGAGTGTAAAACCTGATTGGGTATGTAAACCTATAGAGAGTGGTCAGTTTCTTCGTTTTGACTATACGGGTTCATATTTTCAGGTTCAGAATGTGTATACATATATCTTTGAGACATGGATGCCACAAGCGGGTATAAATGTTGAAGTACCGTATGTATACGAAAAAATCATAAAGTCAGAGGGCAAAGTAGAAGTTTATATTCCTATATTGAATTGAGGGTAAAGATGGAAACTGGTAATTGGAAAGTTGTAGAACTGACTCCAGAAAATTTAGGCAAGTACCCGCTAGGGTGTATTAAAAGTCCAAAACATATTGGATATAAGGGAAAAAAGCCTTGGTTTGAACAAATGATTGAGAAGGGCCTGATTACTTTGATCCTAGTTGATGAAAATGATAAGGCACAAGGATTTCTCGAAATGATCCCTGGTGAGTATACATGGCGTGGCATTGAAGCTCAAGAGTACATGGTTATTCATTGCATATGGATAATATCTAAGAAGGTACAGGGCGCTGGAGCAGGTCAATATTTATTAAAGGAAGCGGAAAAGAGAGTGCCGACTTCACTTGGCGGTATTGCTGTAGTGACTAGTGACACATCGTTTATAGCATCATCTAAATTGTTTGAGCAAAATGGATATGAACAGATCGATGAAAAAGGTGTGTATGAACTTTATCTAAAACGTTTGGATTCGAATCTATACCAAAGGCCTGCCTTTACGCAGGAACGCATAGAAAACTTCGAAGGCTTTCATATGCTTTACTCTTTACAATGTCCAATGGAAATAAAGTGGAAAGAAGATATTGAGGCGTTTTGTCATGATAACGAAATTGACATAACAATGACTTTGATAGACACTTGGGAACAAGCGCAGAAAAATCCGAATCCGCTGGGAACATTTGCCTTAATTTTCAATAATGAAATCATTGAGGATCATCCAATTAGCTTAGGGAGATTTAAAAACATCGTTAAGAAGGAACTCAAGTTATTATAAATAAGTTGTAAGTGTTCATGGATGCCAATTAATGACAAGTCATTTTACACAATTCCCCCACCGTATGGGGACTAAAATAGTGTATAATATCGTTAGCAATGACATTGGGGGACTTTGTCATGTTGCAAAATTTGATACAAGGAGAGGTCATCTTGAATTTTCTAATTGGTGGTGTTGGGTTGACTGCTGTTGTTGCAGCGGTTGCCGTATTCAAAATGGTCGGGCCGGGCGAAAAACTAGATATAGATGAAGTCATTAATGATTTCCGCGTCCTGCGATCGGCGTTTACACAGTTTAAAAAAGACGATAAAGGATTATGTGAAGATCTAAAAGCACTTATACCTTATTTGAGAGAAAATAGGGAGATAGAGTGGGAAAGGTATGCCATTACCATTGACCAGAAGTATATGATTATAAAAGATGCCAAAAGCTTTGATTCTGATCAGATACTGAAGCGGATTGGCGGAGCATCCTTTGTAAAAGGTAATAAACTCTATTTAAGCTTTAGCAGTGTTAATACAATCAGTAAAGTCGAACCTGTTGCGAAGTTTAAAATTATTCCAACGGAAGGCTATACAACAACAACACGTGTTGAGTTTGATTATTCTTCATCTGTTACAGAAGATAATGAAATCAATGAGGTGAAGTGGGAAAATATGCAGCAGCGTTATCCTGAACCTGGAATAAAGAAAGTTAAGTTAAAGGTTCAAGATAAAAATGGGAACTGGTCTGAATGGGCTGAGGAACAAATTGTTGTTAAAGAAATAAAAGGTATGAAGTCAATATCATCTGGATATGATACAGTCTTTATTGTTCACAACAATGGAAAAGCCGATGGCTTTGGACGAAATGACTTTGGGCAACTTGCCATAGGTGATACAGTTCCTGCAGCTAGAAGGAAAACGTTGAAGTTTATTGACAATGCAGATCAAATAGTTGGTGGCGAGTTCCATACTGTTATTCTTACAAATGACCGTAAAGTTTATACTTGTGGTAGAAACAATTTTGGACAGTTGGGTCAAGGAGATAGAACAGATGTGATTTCTCCGAAACAGATCTGGGGCCTTGAGAATATTAAACAGATTTCAGCAGGTGAAAATTTTGCTGCAGCTCTATCAACATCAGGCCAAGTGTATACCTGGGGCAACAATGAGTATGGTCAACTTGGTTTAGAACCTAGTTATTTTAAAGAAATTCCTGCTCGTGTTGAAGGCATTGAAAATATTAAGGCAATCTCATGTGGTAGTACACATATGTTGGCACTTGGCTTTGACGGCAACGTCTATAGCTGGGGAGACAATAGAAATGGTCAATTAGGCCTTGGTTTTAAAGGCAAGAACCATGAACCTATTGTTACAACAGTTTCTGGTGTAAAAGGCATTTGTGCTGGAAAAAGTTTTAGTCTTGCTATTACCGAAGCTGGTAAAGTTAAGGTATGGGGTATTAACAGTAAGAACCAACTAGGTATTCTTGGAGAGTCTGAGTTGTTGTTTCCTCAAGAACTGCTTGATATTAAAGGTGTGACGGAATTGGCAACAAAGGGTAATTTCGTTGTAGCAAGAGACGACATCGGTCAAGTTTATACTTGGGGACACTACAGCGGCGTTGACGATGATTATCCTATGAAACCTGTTAGAGTTGGTGAATTAAAATATATTAAATCTATTTCTGCAACGACAGATGCTGGATATGCAGTGGATGAACGGGGCGAAGTTTTAAGATGGGATAGAAAGCTAACCAAAATTGAAAATGTTCTGTTTTTTGAAGAAGAGACAGAAACACCAAAAAAGGAAGCAGATAAAAAAGGCGCACATTCTGGTAACGGGAAAGCGAAAGCGGTGCGGTCATAAACGTTGGAACTAGCTGGATTGAATAATCAATCCAGCTTTTTTATTTGTCCGAAATCTGAAAAACACAAGAAAAACACTTTACGTAAACTTCATAAAACCATGAACGTTTTGTAATATAAAGTGTTGAAATTTCGTAAAATTCCTGTTATATTAATGGGAATAGATTTGAAAGATGAGAGTAATTATACGAGTGAGTGAATAAAAAGTAAAGAAGGGGTGGTACTTTTGAAGAAATTCAAGCGCGTACTGGTTGCTAACCGCGGCGAAATTGCCATTCGTGTCTTCCGTGCATGTCATGAGCTCGGGATACGTACTGTGGCGATATACTCAAAAGAAGATAAAAATGCCTTATTTAGAACAAAGGCGGATGAATCTTATCTTATTGGGAAATCAAAGGGGCCTATTGAGGCTTATTTGAATATCAACGAAATTGTAAGGCTAGCTAAGAAAAAGGGTGTGGATGCAATTCATCCAGGTTACGGATTCTTGTCTGAAAACCCTGAACTAGCAGAGAAATGTGAAGAAGCTGGAATTGCATTTATCGGACCTAATCCAGACATGATGGTTCGTATGGGGGATAAAATTAAATCAAAGAAGGTTGCATCATCAGTGGGTGTCCCTACCATCCCTGGTTTTGAAAAGCCTTTACTGACAGATGAAGAAGCTTTAGAAGCGGCAAGATACTGTGGGTATCCAATAATTTTAAAAGCCTCAGCAGGTGGTGGCGGAAGAGGGATGCGTATTGTACGTGAGGAAGTCCCAACTGCTTAGCGAGTACAGAAGTGCAAAAAATGAAGCCAAGAAAGCCTTTGGTATTGAAGACGTTTTCATAGAGAAATTCCTTGAAAATCCGAAACACATTGAGGTACAAATTCTAGGTGATGCTCATGGCAATATTGTTCATTTATTTGAGCGTGATTGTTCCATTCAACGTCGTCACCAAAAGCTTATTGAATTTACACCATCAATCTCATTATTGCCCGAAAAAAGACAGGCGATTTGTGATGACGCAGTCCGTATTTCTAAAGCGGTGAATTACAAAAATGCTGGTACAGTGGAATTCCTTGTAGACAAAGAGGGAAACCATTACTTTATAGAAATGAATCCAAGAATACAGGTAGAACATACAGTAACTGAAATGGTTACAGGTGTAGACCTTGTCCAGTCGCAGATCCTTGTCGCTCAGGGCTACGCTCTTGATTCACCTGAGATTGGTATTCCTTCGCAAGATAGTATTAAGGTAAATGGATACGCAATTCAGTGCCGTATTACAACTGAGGATCCAGCGAATAATTTTGCGCCTGATACAGGCCTAATTGATGTTTACAGATCTGCTTCAGGATTTGGTATTCGTCTTGATGGTGGTAACGGTTATACTGGGTCTGTTATTAGCCCTTACTATGACAGTCTTCTTGTAAAGTGTACGTCATGGTCAAGAACATTTGATGATGCTATTAGAAAGTCAACGCGTGCAATTAAGGAAATGAGTGTTCATGGTGTTAAAACTAACATTCCGTTTCTTATTAATGTTTTAAACCACGAACATTTCCAAAATGGTATTTGTGACACCAACTTTATTGCGAACCACAAGAACCTATTTGACTTTACGGCTAAACAAGATGTTGAGTTAAAGTTGTTAAGGTTTATTGGTGATAAGGTTGTCAACGTGACAGGTGGTACAAAACCTAACTTTGACGTACCTGTTGTTCCTAAATATGACAAGGTTTCTGATCTTAGAGGTACAAAGCAGATCTTAGATGAAGAAGGTCCTGAAGGTCTCGTTAAGTGGATTAAATCTCAGAACAAACTGCTTCTTACAGATACAACAATGCGTGATGCGCATCAGTCCCTTATGGCGACAAGAGTCCGTACTCAAGATTTAAAGAAAGTTGCAAGAGCAACGTCACATCTTGGGAAGGATCTTTTCTCGGTAGAAATGTGGGGCGGCGCTACTTTTGATGTTGCCTATAGATTCCTTAATGAATCTCCATGGGAACGTTTAGATGAAATACGTGAACGCATGCCGAATGTATTACTTCAAATGCTTATAAGAGGTTCAAATGGTGTTGGTTACAAGAACTATCCAGACAATGTCATTAGAGAGCTTATTCAAGAAGCAGCAGGTCGAGGTATAGATGTATTTAGAATCTTTGACTCATTAAACTGGTTCAAGGGGATGGAAGTTGCCATTGATGAAGTTCTAAAGACAGGTAAAATTGCTGAGGCATGTATCTGTTACACGGGTGACATTTTAGATGAAAGTCGTGACAAGTATTCACTAGAATATTATGTGGATTTAGCAAAGCAAATTGAAGCGGCAGGTGCTCATATTCTAGCCATTAAAGATATGTCTGCACTACTAAAACCATATGCTGCATTTAAGCTTGTAAAGGCTCTTAAAGAAGCAGTTTCTATTCCTGTACATCTTCATACACATGATACAACAGGTAATGGTGTAGCGACGATCTTAATGGCTGCAGAAGCTGGAGTAGACATTGTTGATACAGCATTTAATGCAATGTCTGGTTTAACATCACAGCCTGCGCTAAACTCTGTTGTTGCAGCGCTTAAGAATACGGATCGTGACACAGGGATTAATCTTGACAACATTCAGAAAATCTCTGATTACTGGTCAAGTGTACGTCCTGTATACTCAGCATTTGAGTCTGATCTTAAATCGACAAGTGCTGAGATTTATAAGTTTGAAATTCCTGGTGGTCAGTACTCCAACTTAAAACCACAGGTTGAAAGCTTTGGGCTTGGACATAGATTTAATGAAGTAAAAGATATGTACAAATCAGTTAACGAAATGTTTGGCGATATTGTAAAAGTAACACCATCTTCTAAGGCGGTTGGTGATATGGCTATCTTTATGGTACAAAACGACTTAACACCTGAATCTATATTAGCTGAAGGTAAAGATTTGGCTTACCCAGATTCGGTTGTTGCATACTTTGGTGGAATGATGGGGCAACCGGCTCACGGTTTCCCAGAAGACATTCAAAAGGTTGTTCTAAAAAATGAAGAACCAATAACAGTAAGACCAGGTGAATTATTAGAGGACGAAGACTTTGATGCCCTTGAGGTTAGTCTGAAGGAAAAGCATAGTATTGAGCCAACAAAGGCCGATCTAATCAGTGCTGCTCTATATCCCAAGGTGTTTGATGATTATCAGAAGTACGTAGCGGAGCATGGAAGCTTTAGTCGTATGGGGTCTGATATTTATTTCCACGGTCTTGAAGAAGGCGAAACGTGTGAAGTAGAGATTGAAGAAGGAAAGACTCTTGTAGTAAAACTTCTTGAAATCGGTAAAGTCGACCTTGATGGTATGAGACGTCTTGCGTTTGAAGTGAACGGTAGCAGACGTGATGTTATGATTGAAGACAAATCATCACATGCTACAGCTGGTGGTGGCGGTAGTACCCGTAAGGTGATGGCTGACCCTTCTAATCCATGTGAAATCGGTGCATCAATTCCAGGTAAAGTTGTGAAAGTGCTTGTTAATGAAGGTGATACTGTAGATGAAAATCAAATTGTTGCGGTTGTTGAAGCCATGAAAATGGAGACAAATGTAACCGCTGGTTGTGCAGGTGTTGTGGAACATGTATATGCAAAGCCAGATCAAATGGTTGAAGCTTCGGAGCTCCTGATCTCTTTAAAAGAAGAGTAAGTTAAATTAGTAAATAATAGATAAATAGAAGCACCTTGTCTTGCGTAGAATATCACGCGTAAGATAAGGTGCTTTTTAGTTAATCAATTTTGGACAGTCGATCAGAAATTTCGCTTAGGCGAATATAGTTTTGGTAGTAAAGGGGCAAAATGGTCACCCTTTCTATAAACTCATAGACATACATTAATAGTGCAAACACAGCACCATATGTTATGTTAGAACCAGTTGTAGCAATAAATATGCTGAATATGAAAACGGATAATGAAACGCTTAAAATAGCTCCAAAATTGAGTGTTTCAAGATCAGAAAGTTTTATATTTGTTTTAGTAATGGATTTAAAATAGTTCTTAATAACGTGGGGGTTACTCTGTGACAAAACTGAAACCTGAGTTTCAAGCGTGTCATTAAATTCTGTGTTTAATGTTAGATTTTTTGTCCAGTTACACCATATACAAGAACAATGAAGCCCATAACCACAAAACAAAGAATACTAATTTTAAAGCTCATAGTTAGGAGTATGATTACAACACCAATTAGGCCGAGAAAACTATTGATAATTTCTGGGAATGAGTTCTCAAAGAATTCAACGATTTCTGTGAGTAAACTGACTCTTGCTGAAATAACAGAAACATCTTTATCTTTTTTCTGTTCACTCTCAACTAAACTTGTGGCAAGATTAATATATATTTTGCCGTAAACACGACTGTCGTAGAACCTTCTCAACATGCCAAATACAAGGGATGCAATGGTAAGAAACGACAAGTTTATAAGACCTGTATAAGTTCCTGCAATCAAATCGTTAATCGCATATCCTATAAATAGTGGGAACAAGAGGCCTGACGCAAGTTCTAATAGAACAAGTAATAGCGTTAAAGATATGGTAATCTTATTGTTTTTGAAAATGTTGATTAAACTGTATTTTTTATTGTCCATTTGGCACCTCGAATAGTTTTGAGCACTTTACACATAATACAGAATTATAGACTCTGGACCTTACATTTTTCTTTAGAGTTCTTTACGTGACTATAAAGGAATATTTTATTGAGTGAAAAATTGGGTATTTCTTTATATATCAACATTTCTTAAGCTAATATTTAAAATATCAGAAGGTATTTTATACATTATGTCGAAAATCTTATTAAATGAGAACTATTCGAATTCGACTTTTATAAAATGTGCATATATGCAGAATTTATAGGGTATGAATATCCTGTTACAAATATTAAGAACAAGGGGGTCTCATGACGACTATGCAAGATATGCTATTTCAATCCGATCAACAATTAGATAATGAGCATGATGACACCATCCTATTTGCAGACGATCGACATGGTGGTGAGGAAGAACAGAAAAGCGCCCCTTGGAAAATAATCATCGCAGATGATGAAGAAGAAGTCCACGCAATGACTAGAATGGTCATGAAGAAGTTCGAGTTTGAGGGTCGTGCCGTAGAGCTGATCAGTGCATATTCGGGCAAGCAAACCATTGAAATAATGGAAGCGCAACCTGATGTGGCAATAATTCTTCTGGATGTTGTCATGGAGAATGAGAACTCGGGTCTAGAGGTGGTAAAGAAGATCCGTGACGAGCTTAAGAATCCTTTTGTGCGTATTATTCTTAGAACGGGCCAACCTGGTCAAGCACCAGAGGAAGATGTCATTAGAAATTATGATATCAATGATTACAAATCAAAAACTGAGTTAACTGTTCAAAAGTTATATACAGCAGTTATTGCTTCTCTTCGAGCTTATCAAGGCATGCGAATTATTGAAACAAATCGCATTGGTCTTGAGAGAATAATCAATTCATCGAGAGATCTTTTTGAGATGCAATCCCTAAGATCATTTAGCAAAAATGCAATTATGCAGATGTGTCAGCTTATTGCACACAACGAATTGCACGAAGGTGAAATGAGTGGACTTGCGGCTACAGTTCGCAAAAACGAACTTATAGCAATCGCAGGGACTGGTAAATTTGAGTCTTATGGCGGATTCCTTGTTAAGGATATTCCTGACAAAGGGCTACAAGATGATTTTGATAGGGCTATGTCTATCAGTGGTAGCTATTTCAGTGACAATGTATTCATAGGTCATTTCAAATCAATAAATAGCAATGAAAGTTTATTCTATATCAAGAGTTATAGACCATTTGAAGATTTTGAGAAAAACCTTTTGAAAATATTGTCTTCTAATGTGTCGGTAGCCATTGATAATATTTATTTGAATAATGAAATTGTCGATACACAAAAGGAAGTTATATTTACACTTGGTGAGATTGTTGAAACAAGATCTAAGGAAACCGCGAATCATGTACGCCGCGTGGCTGAATACTCATGGATTTTAGCGCGGGCACTGGGCGCATCAAGTGAAGAAGCCAATATATTAAGATTGGCATCCCCGATGCACGATATAGGAAAGATCGGTATTCCAGATTTGATCCTAAATAAGCCAGGTAAACTGACACCAGATGAGTTTGAAGTTATCAAAACACATACTGAAATAGGGTACGAGGTTTTGAAGCAATCAAGTAGACGAATTATGAAAACGGCAGCTACAATTGCCCTTCAGCACCATGAGCGGTGGGACGGCAATGGGTATCCATATGGAATTAAGGGTGAAGAAATAGACCTATTCAGTAGAATTACAAGCGTTTGCGACGTATATGATGCTCTTAGTCACAAGAGAATTTATAAAGATGCTTGGCCAGAAGAGGAAGTACATGAGTATTTCAGAAGTATGAGAATGCAAATGTTTGATCCTAAAGTAGTCGACAAGCTCTTTGAGCACATGGATGATATCATAGCGATTAAGGAGAAGTATCCTGACTAAACTGTGATATAATGATGGAAACAAGAGCTGAAGGAGCGTGAAGACCTTGAAGGAAAGAAGAAAGTTTAAAAGATTGCCTGTTGAAATTAAACTGACGATTGAGTCTTTATATCGCCAAAATCATGAGTCATTTGATGAATTGAATGAATCTATTGTGGTAACAGATGTATCAAAAACTGGACTTGGTTTCTTAACATCTGCTGAATTACCAATGGATTACTACTTCAATGCTAGAATTGAAATAGATGATGAAAAGAAGTTTTACGGAGTTATGAAAATCATCCGCAAAGATCAAGAAGAAGATGGTTCATTCCACTTCGGATGTGAGTTCGTTGGTATGGCTGACATATTGACTGGCTGTTTGGATGACTACCAAGATGAGTTAGGAATATAATTACCTATAAATGCCTGCGAAGCTCGCAGGGCATTATTTTGCTACGATATTTCCAGCAACTCTGCGTTGCAGAAAATCTTGTAGCAAAATGGTGAAATTGATTAGAAAATGTTGCATTATTAATTATAGACATGTGAGAAAACGAAAATATAATTAGAATGCGTTTTATTCGAAGTCAAATTGAGAGGAGTGAAGGCATGAAGGCTATTTTTACATATGACTATGGCGCTGAAAAAATGGATTTAATTCGTGAGCTTGGCTATGAAGTGGAACTGATTCATGAGTCGGTTATTGAAAACAATGATACGGTTAATGAAGCGGAGGTACTTGTCTGCTATTCACCATTCAAACGGATCGATTTAACTCAGATGGAACAACTTAAGTGGATTCAACTCTCAAGCATTGGTTTTGATCAACTGCCTGTTAATAATGTGCTTGAAAACAATATAGTTGTCACCAATAATCAAGGTGGATACTCTAAGCCAATGGGCGAGTGGATTGTCATGAATGTTCTTGAAATATATAAAAATAGAAAGAAGTTCTATTTGGATCAAATGAATAAATCGTGGAAGCTTGACTCAGGCATACTTGAACTTGTTGGAAAAAATATTGCTTTTCTCGGAACTGGAACTATAGCGGTGGAGGCTGCAAAGCGTCTGCAAGGTTTTGAGGCTAATATTATTGGCTTTAATACAAGTGGTCACACCGCCGAGTATTTTGATACATGTTATCCTATAAGTGATTTAGAAAAAGAACTTCCATTAATAGATGTGGTTGTTGTGACGTTACCGCATACAGAGAAAACACACCATTTCATTAATAAAGAACGTATAGAGTGTATGAAAGATGATGTTGTACTTATTAATGTTTCTAGAGGGGCGAATATTGACGAGGAAGCCTTGATAGATGCACTAAAACGTGATAAGTTCTTAGGCGTCGCAGTAGATGTTTTTGAATCAGAACCTCTAAGTCAAGAAAGTCCATTTTGGGATTTTGAAAGAGTTTATTTTTCACCGCATAATTCCTGGGTGTCAAATATGAAAAATGAGCGACGGTTTGAAGTGATATATAAGAATATGAAAAATTATATTGAAGGGCAGCCTTTAATGAATATAGTGAACATTAAGCGTGGATATTAGGAGAGTATAATGAAGTTATTGCTAGACACACACGTTCATACGTTGGCTAGTGGACATGCATACAGTACTTTAGCAGAATATATTGATGAGGCAAAGAAAAAAGGGCTTGAGCTAATTGCTCAAACCGATCATGGTCCAGCAATGCCTGGGGGACCTCATGCATTCCATATTGGGAACCAGCGTGTTTTGCCTGATGAAATGGAGGGCATTCGCGTTCTTAAAGGCGCAGAAGTGAATATAATAGATTTTGAAGGTAGACTTGATTTGGAAGACAGATATATGAAAAATTTGGAGTTTGTGCTCGCAAGTCTTCATGATGTGTGTATTTATCCAGGTGACCGTGATCAAAATACAAAGGCCTTAATTGGAGCGATGAAGAATAAGTTTGTAGATGCTATTGGACATTCTGGGAATCCAGCATTCCCTATTCATATTGAAACTTTTGTAAAAGCAGCTAAAGACAATGACATTATGATTGAGATAAACAACTCGTCATTTGGCAAAAGTCGAGCTGGTAGTAGAGAAAACTGTGAGGAAATTGCAAAAATGGCTAAGAAGTATGGTGTGAAGCTAATTGCAGGTAGCGATGCTCACATTAGATACGATTTAGGCAGATTCAACTATGCTCTTGAGGTATTTAGAAGATTAGAAATACCTGAGGCGCTTATAATGAATACATCAAAGGAAAAGCTGTTGAACCACCTTCGTGGAAACGGCAAGCGAGTTTAATACAGGTGAAAAATATGAAAAGACAATTAAGAGGATTAGAATCCAAAGAGCTGAAAACATGGATGTCTGAGAATGGTGAAAAACCTTTTAGGGCTAAACAGATCTTTGAATGGGTTCAAAAAGGAATATCTGAAATAGATGAAATGTCTAATATTTCTAAGGCACTTCGATCAAAAATCGATGAAGCATTTGTACTCGATAATGTGAAAATAGTTAAGTATCTTGACTCCAAAGATAAGACGAGAAAGTATCTTCTATCTATGGGGGATGGTGAAATTATTGAAGCTGTTCTAATGCGTTATAAACATGGAAACAGTATTTGTGTGTCCACTCAAGTAGGCTGTCGTATGGGGTGTACATTTTGTGCATCAACACTAGGTGGAATGACACGAAATCTTGAAGCAGCAGAGATTCTGGGTCAAATTATGACTATTCAAAATGACATTGGCGAGCGTATTAGCAATGTTGTGTTAATGGGAAGTGGTGAACCACTAGACAACTACAATGAGGTTCTCAAGTTCCTTCGATTGGTTAATCATCCAGAAGGTCTGAACATTAGTATGAGGCATATTACACTATCGACATGTGGCCTAGTAAAAGAGATTAAGTTACTAGCTGACGAAAAGCTACAAATAACCTTAGCTATTTCCCTTCATTCAGTTGAAGATGAAACACGAAGCTCATTAATGCCGATTAATAAAAAGTACAATCTAGATGAGTTATTAAATGCTTGTCGTTATTATACAGATAAAACAGGTCGACGCATTACTTTTGAATACGCCCTGATTCAAGGTGAGAACGATCAGGAATCTGAAGCCCGAAAACTGGCTAAAAAACTCCGTGGCATGTTATGCCATGTTAATTTGATTCCGATCAATCCAGTTGAAGAAAGAGGCTATAAGGCGTCATCGAATACAAGCATCCATAAATTCCAGAAGGTATTAAAAGATGCTGGCATTGAAACGACAATTCGTCGTGAGTTGGGATCTGACATAAATGCAGCTTGCGGACAACTCCGCGCCCAACATCTTTCAGAAGAATAAATTTTGCGCCAGACGGCGTTGAAAGCCCTTAACCAAGCAGTCACTTACCTAGTGTACGTTCCTTTGCCTGCTTAAGGGCTTTCGTCTTGTCTGAGGAAAAATTCCGTCCTCAGAAATAATCTTGAAATTAAATTATCATTCTATATTAAATTGGAATTTCATCAAAGCATCTGCAAAGAGATTGTTCAAAGCGTGTAAATTTCTCAAAATAATTATTAAGAGTGTTATTCTCGGGAAATGTTCAGCAAAATTGTAGGAGTGAAGTTTAAACTGTGCCGTGTGTTTGCGAGGGAATACCTGTGTGAAGCAATTAAAACCGAATGAATTGTCTGATAATTTTTTTATTGTTTTTAAAGGGAATGCCGGTCTTAACATAGAATTAATAAACATAAGAAAGTTTTGAATAATCTGATAATTATGAGGTATATGTAGCTCATAGATACTTTCTTTTGAGAATGTAAGGAGGAGATTCATATGGTTAAAATTATTGCAGGTCCAAAAGGTTCAAGAAAAACTATCCGCATGATAAACATGGCCAATGACGATGCAAAATCGCTCAATGGTCATGTTGTGTTTATTGACAAAAGTAAGCGACACATTCTTGATTTAAACCATGACCTGAGATTTATGAATATGCAAGAATTCCCTGTTAAAACAGCAGATGAGTTCTTTGGATTCTTATGTGGCATGATCTCTAATGATTATGATATTGAAAAAGTGTATATTGACGGATTACTTAAAATAGCTGGTATTCGCGAAGATGACCTTACTAAGTTCGTACCTCGACTAGATGAACTTGCGAAACAATATAAGTTTAACGTAGTCTTCACCCTAAGTGGTGAAAAAGCAGCTCTTCCAAACGAAATAACTCCTTACTTTATCGAATAGGTAATTCTCAACCTATAATCAGATTCGATATACAAGCAATGACAACTATATGAAGAAGGTGACAATAGGCTGCAGAGTAAAAATCTGCAGCCTTTAATGATACACCCGAAATCTATGATTTGACGTGTATCTTACTCCGAGACGGTCTGTGTATCGGAGTTTCCTGACCGCCCGAAGGGCATATGACCCGAAATAGAAGAAAGCCAATAAAAAAGCAGACTCACTCAACATAAGAGTGGTCTGCTTAATTTTTGCAATTAAGTTATTGATTCATATATCTTCCTAATTTGAACAGTTATTTTACTTCCTTCATACCAACTGTAAGATAATGTTCTAAATCTAGAATATTGTATACAAATAGATAACAATATCTTAACAAAATGAATTTGTTCAAATAAAAGTTACAAAAGGTTGGTATAATTACTTTGGGAGAAAACCTTTTCCTAGATATTTTCTAATGTCATCTGGATCACTGAAATTATCTAGAAGCATTTCCTCGTTCTTTTCTTCAAAGTAAACAAGGACTTCTGCTTTCCCATCAATAAATGCCTTTTGAACTGTAGATTCTTTTACTTCACGAGTTTTATTCTTATGATGCTTTATTTTTTCAAAAGTTTTCGTGTAGTAGCTACCATAAAGGCTTATAACTTTTGTGTATTGATTCATGCTTTTACCTCCTAAACTCCGTTCTTTAGGATAGTATAACATGGGAAAGGACATAATCTAAAGGAAAGAGTCCAAATTACATGATTGTAACGGGTATGTGGTGATAATTGACAGCTTAATACATATACGGTAATATATTGACTTGTGTGAGTCTTAATGTAGAGATCATACTGAAAGGGGATCGGTCATGGACAGTAACAAGAAAATAATGGTTTGTGTTACTCAGCAAAAGTCATGCGAACGTCTTATAGAAGCAGGTATGGAATGTCAAACGAGTGAAAACGATGAACTTCACGTTATTCATGTTGTAAAGGAAAACTGGAAGTATTTTGGTCAACTTCGTGAAGCGGATGCACTAGAATATCTTTTTGAAGTGTCTAAGACACATGGTGCAAGCCTAACAGTGAAGAAGGCGACTGACATCGTTGAAAGCCTTTGCGATTTCGCAGAGAAAAATTCAATTGATATGATTGTTATGGGGGAATCCCTAGAAGCATCTGCACAACAGAATATGATAAAACGCCTTCAAAAGAAGACGTCGAAAAAAATGAGATTTAATATTGTACCATTTTCTGAATTGCCCTCGAAAGTAGGATAAGGATAAGCTTATCTAGGGATAAATTAAAAACACGTTTAATATCTATCAAAACATTTAGTAAAAACCAGTAAATTGTTACTGGTTTTTTTATTTCACTTAACATAGAGTTAACCTAGTTTTAACAATAGCTAGAACGAAGCGCTTAAACGTTTACCCAAAATTAACCCGTGTTAAACTCACAAGACTTGAAATCTCAATATGAAATGATATATCATTAAATAGGTATAGTATTGTTTCGTCAAAAGTTTATCTTCTTTATAAAAGTTCAACAAAATTTAAATTATACAGGAGGAATTTCGAAGTATTTATGGAATTAATACTAGCCGGGATAAAATCGTATATATTCACTCAACTGAAGGAGGGTAACATGTCAAGAAAATTACTTTCTTTCATCCTTGTATTGGCAATGGTTATGTCAATGAATGTTGTTGCATTTGCAGCTGAGGATGGAACTGAAATCACTATCGTACATACTAACGATACGCACGCTCGTATCGACGAAGGCAAATACGCAGGTATGGGCTTTGCAAAAATTGCAACTAAGGTTGAGGAACTTCGTGCTGAAAATTCGAACCTATTGTTGCTTGACGCTGGGGATTCATTCCACGGTCAAACAATCGCTACACTTGTTGAAGGTGAGTCGGTTGTAACAATCATGAATGAAATGGGTTACGATGCTATGGCTGCTGGTAACCACGATTTCAACTACGGTCAAGAACGTCTTCTTGAACTGGCTGAAATGGCTAACTTCCCAATAATGGGTGGTAACGTTAAAAAAGGTGATGCACTACTTCTTCAAGACGAGTACATCATTAAAGAATTTGATGGCGTAAAAGTTGGTATCTTCGGTCTATCAACGCCTGAAACGTCATACAAGACACATCCTCTAAACGTTGTTGGTCTTACTTTCGAAGACCCAGCAGTTCAAGCACAAAAGATGGTTGACATGCTTGAAGGTCAAGTAGACTTTGTTGTTGCTCTAGGTCACCTAGGTGTTGATGAGTCATCTACTTACACTTCTACAGCTGTAATTGAAGCTGTTGATGGCATTGACCTATTTATCGATGGTCATAGCCACACTGCTATTGAAGGCGGTATGATGGTTGGCGAAACTCTACTGGTTCAAGCTGGTGAGTACGACAAAAATCTAGGTATCGTAAAGCTTATGGTTAAAGATGGTGTTGTAACTATGGATGCATCACTATTCTCTAAAGATGCTGCTGCAGAAATCACTCCTAACGCTGCTGTTGTTGCAGTAATTGACGAAGTAAAAGCAGCTAACGAAGTTATTACTTCAGTTAAAGTTGGTGCTACTACTGTAACACTTGACGGCGAACGTGGTCAGGTACGTGCTGGTGAAACTAACCTGGGTAACATGATCGCTGATGCTATGATCGATGTAACTGGCGCTGACATCGCATTTACTAATGGCGGTGGTATCCGTGCATCTATCAACCCTGGTGATGTAACTAAGGGTGATGTTATCACTGTTCTTCCTTTTGGTAACTACGTAATTACTAAGGATCTAAAAGGTTCTGATATTCTTGCTGCAATTGAGCACGGTATCGATTCTTACCCAGAAACTAAGGGCGCATTCCCTCACGTTGCTGGTATGAAAGTTGAATTCGATCCTAACCAGCCTGCTGGATCAAGAGTTGTTAAAGTAATGGTTGGCATGAAGGAACTTGATCCTAATGCAACGTATACATTTGCAACTAATGATTTCCTAGCTTTTGGCGGTGACGGATACAAGATGTTTGCTGACGATGCTATCGTTGGTGAGTTTGACGGTCTAGATGAAGTCCTTATTGACTACATGGCTAAAGTAGACCCTGCAACAGTTAAAGTTGAAGGTCGTATGATGGCTCACGAAATGATGAAGGCTGAAGACATGACGTACACTGTTATGGCTAATGACGTTCTTTGGAAAATCGCTAAGAAGTACGATATGACTTACCAAGAGCTTGCTGAGTACAACAAGCTTAAAGATGCGAACATGATCAATGAAGGTCAAGTTCTAATGATTCCATCGAAGTAAAACAAATGATCGAATTTATCCGGCATAAATTCATAATCATTTAATTATGAAGTAACTAAATGGCTGCAATATTGGGGCGATATCCCTCAATATTACAGCCATTTTATTTTGGTGGTATTTGAAATATAGATTTCGTAAGGGTATGATATTATATACAAGGGAAATTGCAATGTTAAAAAGGAGTAAGAAGTGAGATACAATACGTATTCAGAGCATCTTAAAAAGAAGTATGGTGAAAAGGTCTACAAGATTCCTGTAAACCTGCCTTTAACATGTCCAAACCGTGATGGTGAAGTTGCTAACGGAGGCTGTACATTCTGCGGCGACGTTGGTGCAGGATTTGAAGCACAATCGAATGAACTGAATATTGTCACACAGATGCAGAAAAATATCGATCATATAAAAGTTAGATATAAGGCTAATAAGTATATAGCATACTTTCAGAATTTTACTAATACATATATGCCGCTTGATCTATTTGAAAAACGATTAGAAGAAGCTTGCTTAAAAGATGTTGTTGAAATAAGTGTGTCTTCAAGGCCAGACTGTATTCACGATGCTTATTTAGATATTCTTGAAAGAATTAGAGAAAAGTATAATGTGAATATATCTATTGAATTAGGCCTACAATCAATTAATCCAACAACACTTGTAAAGATCAATAGAGGACATAACTTGGCAGAGTGGATTGATGCTGTTAGACGTATTCAATCAAAAGGTTTTGAGATATGTACACATCTTATTTTGAATCTCCCTTGGGATGACAAGCTTCATACCGACGAAGCTGCTAGACTGATGTCGGCAATGGGTATAAGACATATAAAGCTTCACTCACTGTATATATTAAAGAATACAGAGATGGGACAACAGTTCGAAGCTGGTGAGATAGAAGTTGTTGATTTTGATGAGTATGTTGACCGTGTTGTAAGCTTCATTCGGCTTTTACATCCAGACACTGTGATTCATAGACTTGCTGGACGGGCGCCGAAAGAAGACACTCTGTTTTGTAACTGGAATAAATCATGGTGGCTTATTAAAGATGCCATCGAAGACACTTTAGAAGAACTAGATGCACAACAAGGCGACAAATGTGATTATTTAAATGGAAAAGCTGTGCAAAAATTTGTTCAGACTTGATGGATGATATTGTATAATAGAGGTGAAGCTCTTGAATATATTACTTATTTGGGATATCGATGGCACACTCATTAATTGTAAGGGTGTTGGTCGAAAAGCAATGAATGATGCATTTTATAGAATGTATGGAATAGAGTCAGGATTTGACAAGGTTTCCATGTCTGGACGGCTTGATGAACGTATTGTTCGTGATGCCATGCTCCTTCATGGAATTAGTGAGTCAAGTCTCGAATCATTCTATAGTTTATATGGCAGGGCATTAATTGAACAAATGGACGAACATAAACCACATGTGCTAGATGGTGTTCATACCATTTTGAAAGAGACAAATTTATCGGGACAGGTGCTGAATACAGTTGGAACTGGAAACTGTAAAATTGGGGCTGAAATGAAGCTCAAATACACTGGTCTTGATCACTATATGAAGTTAGGAAGTTACGGTAGCGATCATGATGAACGCTGGGCTTTAATAGATGACGTAATAAAGCAGGCAAAGTCACTAGAGGGGAAAGACTTTGATCGAGAAAAAATCTTTGTGATAGGGGATACACCAAGAGACATAATTGCAGGCCAAAAAAACAACGTCAAAACGATTGCACTTGAAACAGGCGGATTTAATGAGTCGGACTTAGTAGATTATAATCCGGACTTTATTCTGTCATCACTATCAGATAAAGAAGCTTTTTATCAAGCTATCAGACTATAGTGGAAAGTAGTTATATACCATGTCTGAACAGGGGGAATCATTGTGAATCAAATTAGAGAGTGGAAGAAAGTACTTATACCATACGAACAATCTGTTGATGAGCTTAAAATAAAATTTAAAGCAATTCGTAAGCAATACCGTGATGTAAGCGAATATTCTCCGATAGAATTTGTCACAGGTCGTGTGAAGAAAATTTCAAGTATACTTGAGAAATCCAAGCGTCGTCATATTCCTGAAGACAAGATAGAAGAGCTCATGGAAGATATCGCGGGCATTCGTATTATGTGTCAGTTCAGAGATGATATTTATAAAGTTGTAGAACTCATTCGCGCCAGAGACGGCAAGGATTTAAGAATAGTATATGAAAAAGATTACATTTCAAACCCAAAAGGGAGCGGCTATAAAAGCTATCATGTAATCATTCAATATCCAGTTCAGACAGCTCTTGGTGAACAATCTGTTTTGGCTGAAATCCAGATTCGTACATTGGCAATGAACTTCTGGGCAACAATTGAACACTCACTCAACTACAAATATAAAGACAATATTCCTGAGAATGTAATGCTGCGCCTTAAAAAATCAGCGGAAGCCGCATCAAATCTTGATGAAGAGATGTGCGATATTAGAAATGAAATCATAAACGCTCAGCTTATGTTTGAAGAAAAATCAAATATTGTTTTCGATATAACAAATAATATTCAGCTCCTACATATTGCTGGACAACAGGATCTAGCCTATACGTTCCAGGAACGGTTTGACCAAATATGGGACACTTCATCTGTAGACGATCTAGCGGAACTGCTTGCTGACATTAAAGCAGTCATGCCGAGATATCAGATATTTACTGAGACTGAACAGGATGAAAGAGAAAATACAAGATAGACTTAAAATTAAGCCCGGTGACCAATAGGACATCGGGTTCTATATTGAGAACAAGTAGTAAGCAGGTGACTTATGGCTTTATATGTGATCGGAGATCTTCATTTAAGTTTTTCATCAGATAAACCAATGGATGTATTTGGTGAAAACTGGACAAATTATGAGGAGAAGATCAAAGAATACTGGATAGAAAATATAAAAGAATCAGA
>LQAE01000184.1_pt1 | contig 23061 bp, 35 predicted proteins | sample 1535771 | NCBI WGS metagenome assembly LQAE01 (sample SAMN04331582, study PRJNA305678) | bioreactor metagenome | isolation source: bioreactor_1 inoculated with Wadden Sea sediment 1st replicate of a... | place: Germany:Bremen
TAATCCAGGTCGTTTTCAAATTACATTTATATCATTTACAAGCTACACGAGCTAAGTTGATGCTTTAATACCCACCCGAACTCACTTTTATGCTTCACGAGTACACAGTCATCAAACTCACAACAAACTTCAACTTCTTCCAAAGTGTTTAGGTTAAAGAAATTATTCACATAATTAGTTTTCAATTCATATTTCCCATTTTTTTGAACGAGCAATGAATTAAATACAGAAAACTCTCGACCGCTACTGTGTCTACACTGTGACATCTTTTCCCCTTGGCTAATCAACTCAAACTCATTATTCGGATAGTATAAATAGAGTGGTTCTTCTTTTTCGAAATCATGTTTTTGAGTAATGGTTCTAACTTCAAAATCATTCTCATGAATGTAATCAAATTCTACATGGCCCTTACTTTTATTAATAATGAATGCATTCAGTTCCCCAGTGTGTTTCACACCTAATCCGCCATCAATAAACACAATATTCTTTTCATTATTAAAATATGGTTTATTTGTTAGCCTATCACTACGAAGCTCGCTTGCAGGCCAGTGACCTACAACGACCGTCTTTTCATTTGGCTTAGCAAGCTCATTATAGTTATCAAATTTTAGAAATTTTACGTACTCTTTTTCAATATCAAAATCGGGGTCAAAACCACCATGAACAAATTTGAACTGATCAAAATTTACCAGAATAGGGAGCGACGAGAGATATTCCACAATTTCATCAACTTCTGACTGAATACACTCATGAATTTGTGAACCAAGAACCAAATCCTCAATTCTACGGTTTGATTTCTTAATAAGCGTTCCTATAAGTGTTTCATAATACTCTTGTTTTAAAAAACCTAGGAATTCATCAGCATTCTCTTTGTCTGTCAAATACCGCTGCATAAATGATTCATGGTTACCCTTCATAATAATTGTTCGTTCGCGTTTCGAAAGTTCTCTTATGTACTTATACGTTTCAAAACTATCTATTCCACGGTTTAGAAAATCACCAATAATAATCAAGTAATCTTTTTCAGTTAATTTCACCTTTTCAATCAGTCTTTCAAGAAGTTCCCTATGAGCATGTACATCACTAATTGCAACTATTCTATAGTTGTCATTTTCATTTATATTTATTACTTTACTATTCATTAGGCTCCTTTTAATGTCTCTCGGTATAATTATTAAATGATCTATATTGACGCCTTAAATACATGGAGTTTTCCATATAGGGTTTATGGTTCATCCATCTGAGTAAATTACACAAATATCTTCTTATAGCATTTTATTCCTTTTTTGATATAATACTAGTAACGTTTAGTTTGTATCAAGGAGGAAGCAATGAAAATCTCATCTCAGTTAAAGAATTACATCTTAATAATATTGCTCATACTCTCATTTTCAACCAATACATATGCTGCTGATATCAAGGACACTGAATCAAACACTCTACTTTACAGTTTCACTTTGCTCACTGATAATTACCAAAAATCATCACAAGATTTAGAAGAAATTCTAGATATGCTGCTCTTATCTCTTCCAAATGATAGTGATAAAAGTAAAGCAATATATAAGTATATTATGTATCGAGATCAGAAGGAGATTCCAGAGTTTTTTAATCCAATGGAAGACAATCTATTCAAACTTGATAATAATGGACTCACTTTAAATAGTACATCTGATTTTGAAGTTGTACAAGATAGTTTCGATACTTTTAAAGAACTCTCAAAAACACTTTTGTCTTTAAATTACCAAATCAGAATTCATAATGGACAAATCAGTATTATAGACGATTATCAGTATCTCATTACTAAATATGGTGATTATACACTCTACGAGCCTTTAACCTATTTAGAAATAATGAATGGATATTACAGTTCATCATATGACAATTACTTTAGTTCAAAGTCCGATACGCAACAGAAAATTGATCCTGACCATTTAATTGAACTGCTGGCTAAGTTAGAACCATTTCTTACTAAGCCTGATAAAGATTTTTCATTTGACCATGCGAAGCAGATTTACAATCAACTTGTATATATACTTTACTCTAATATGATTAACTCTGAGTCCCATTCAATTGAACAAACCTTAATGGATAAACTGCCAAATAGCCCTATAACCCTGAGCTACACTGAGTACATGCGTGTACTAAAGCAAAACAACAATGAATTTGCACCTGAAGTCAAAGATTTTATTCAGTCTCTTATTGAGAAACAAATAGAGTCCTCGTATTAGCGCAATAAAAAGAAAGTAAGAGCCCATTATGACAAATCATAATGGGCTTTCATTTTACATATTTTTCATTTAAACATATGTTTCTCTGTAACTGCATCTTGTACAAAGTGGCTCAACAATTTTTCTGTTTTGAAATCCAGTTGATATTTGTGTTGCACGATCTGAAGTGACAATGCTTTCAAATTCACTCTCTAAAACATTTCCAAGTGATATAATGCCGTCAGCGTCTAAGCAACATGGTACCACTTCACCAGTTGACAAGATACCTATTTGATGTCTTAATCCATAACAAGTTCCGCTTGTACTAACAAAGTCATTGTCCATACTTGGCCACTCAAACTCGTGCCCTTTACTAATATAAACATTACTTCGACCTTTAAGGCCTTTGGTATTTTGCGCAGTTATCGGAATTGTTACCCCTAGATGCTTTTGTATGTATTCCAGTGTAGTAAACTTGCTAGTATTACTTGAACCATGTTCTTCATTGAAATTCCATAACCTAAGTTCAAAAAGCTTGTTAGTATCTTTTAGGCCCGATTTCACAAAATTTATGATTTTATTCAAGTATGCTTTATAGTTTTCTTCATGATCTATGTCTTCATAACTTTGAAGAGAAATATTTACAAGGCGTACCGAAGGCGTTTCTAGTATAAGTTTTCCATGTATATCTAACAGGGTTCCGTTGGTTGTGATATTAACCTTCTTATTGTATTGACTGCATAGAGCCAGTATTTCATTGAACTGTTTATGAAAAAGTGGTTCTCCTTTTACATGTAAGTAAATGTGATCTCCATGTCCCTCAATTCTACTCAAAACTGTCTCAAAATTCGGTACTGACATAACCTTGCTATCCCTTTTCGAAGGCGGACAAAATGAACATGCTAAATTACATACGTTTGAGATTTCGATAAAAATTCTTTTAAACTTTTTCAAAACATAATCCTCTATTTCTCGTATTTATATCTTGTTTCATTTAATACGATTCTCATTCTATCCCAAATCTCATACATTTGTCCAACAATAGTGTGTTTCCTTATTCAATTATAATAACTTCTCCATCTTCAATTGCCTTAAATAGAGTTTTGTTCTTAATAAGCAAATCAACCGCTTCATCAGTAGCAAGTTCCTTGAATCGTTCCGATTTATAATGCGGGACTATAACATAATCTAGTATACCTAACCCATCCCATCTTGTTTCAATATGACCCTCATATGGCTTTAGGTCTGGGTCATCTGTTAGATGTATACCTTCTAATGTTGGTCCAAGAATACTTGCACCTGCACTAAAACCACCATATATGAAGTCCCCATCTGACCTTTGTCTTTCATACATAATATTGTCCAGCCCACATGCTCTCATTGCATGGAGTAAAATAAAACTATTGCCTCCAACGCACCATATGATATCACATTGGTCAACGACTTTTCTCAGTGCTTTATTCTTCCCAAAGAACTTCGTTAAATCTATATGCTCTAATTCGAAACCAAGGCTAGTCAAATCACTTTTATCATGACCTTCGATCATTTCACGATATTCAATGTCTTCAAAGTAATCCATTGCATTGGTAATAAAAGCGACTCTTTTATTGGTATTACATGCCAGTTGAACCAGCTTCTCAGTTTCATTTCCTGTTCTAAAAGATGATAGATAATACTTCATAATTTATTCCCCCTCTGTTTATACGTATTAATCTCAAGTTGACAAAGGACAACATAGTGGTAACTCGGTTTTAAAGATTCCATATATTGCAAATTACAATTTTCATACTCTTAACCTCTATCCTGTCTCATACTTTTAACCTCTATCTCGGTCTCTAGCTTATTTACTCTCAGAAGTTGCTTTTGCGCCAAGACAAACCAAAAGTCTCTACTCGGATGATCTGACTTTTTTCCTAAGAAACGTAGAATTACAAACAGGCCCATGAGTTCAATAGCATAAAGATCTTCTTCACTTAAATCAACCACTTCTGTATAACCATTCATTAAATAGGTGTAAACTTCGTCATCTTGTGAGAAGGCAATAAAAGTCGCAAGGTCATAAAGGGGATTATTCCCTCTCACTTCTCCAAAATCAATTATTCCACTATATACACCGTTATCATGAAAGACATGTGACATATCAAAGTCTCCATGAACAAGCACCGCTTCTGATACGTTTAGCTTTTCTCTCGCTTCATACATATAGTTCCTAAACTTGTTCCTATCAATAGTCGAAAAATCATATTCATTTAACTTATCCAGATCGTGTTCTAAAAATTCACAAAAGTAGGCATCAAATGTGTGTTTTTCACCTTCAAGTGTACAGTTTGATTCTTTGTTTATCCAACCAAATCCCTTTACTGGAATAGTGTGAAGCAGGGCTAGCTCTTTACCAGCATTATTTAGCACAGATTTTAGTAGATCCCGCGGATTTTCATCTTCGACACATGTACCTGGTACTTCATCAAGAATCATTAAAGAGAAGCCAGACATCTTGTTTTTATCTTCAAAATGGATAACCTGTGGTACTTTAACGCCCACTTTCCAAAGCTTTCTGTGAACTAAAACCTCAGTTGCAAAACTTGATTTTTCAGGCAAGAACCTCATATAGTATGTCTTATTGAACACATTCACTCGATAAACAAAAGTTGAACTACCTTTTAGAACATCCTCTATTATTATTGGGGCTTTTGAGCCTACAAAATGTTTTTCTGCTACTGCTCTAACAGTATTTAAACTCGGTCTGATATTCTTAATAAATATTCTCCTTCATTGTTGATACTTGTAATTTCCACAATCTTCTTATTACAGTTTAACATTATTTTGGTAATAAAATACGCTCCGTTAAATTTTTTTAACGAAGCGAGAATTTTTCATCTTAAATATCATTTTTATACACAATACTACTATTAACTTCTTTCAAGTGATTAATGAACTTTGCCTTGTCTTTAGGAGAAATAATTAGGTAAACTTTATCTCCTGTTATCTCAATTCTGTCTAGAGATAATGAAGGTGATGACAAAGGATTATGTGTGTCCTTAATAGCTCTTATTCGATCAATTTCGACTTCCATTTTGAATGGCCCACACCGCGCAACTAGAATTCCATCAATTATCCTGTAATACGTCCCAAACCATATCCAGCAAATAAAGGCAAATACTATAGCCATAAATATACCTAAAAATGATAATCCCGATTCAAACATCGTAAGTGCTGTAGAATATCCTGTTACACCGAGCATCAATACCCCTAACCACCAATCTCGTTTGGAGTAGTAGATCATACTGATCACCTCATTGTTCTATATGACACTGTTTCGCATCTTACTACTGTGTTTGCTTTTATTGAATGAATAAATTTGCATCATCCTCTTATATATACTTATACCCGAATTTGATTTTTTGAAAAATACCTTCAGTTTATTTAAAAACCTCTCTTAGTCCACGGCTAAACGTCGCAGGTATAACTGAGAGATGTGTTTCCCCTTTAAAAACGTGAGTTCTAAGTTCAAGTCCCTTGTATTCTCTGCTGTTTATTAACTTACTAATTTGCTCAACATTGCCAACCATATTAGCAAATACTGGTTCATAAACAGCTTCTAATTCACCAACTGATAAAAACACTTTAGCATTTAATTGAGTGTTTACCTTCGAATATTCACTTTCAATATCCAGAATGACTCTGTTGTCCCAGTAAATTGATGGACTCCCAATTATGTAACGTTTGAACATATCGGGCTGATTGAATAGTGCGTACAGAGCAAATAATCCGCTGTATGAATCTCCAACAAGTGTTGAGTCCTCCGCAATCACTTGGTATTTTTCATTTATAAATGGTATAAGTTCGTCTTTTACAAAATCTAAGAAACAACTGGCTTTTCCCGACTTCTCTGAAGCAATATTATATGTTGGCAAATAATCTCTGTTACGTAACACCATATGTTCTTCTTCTTTTGGATACCCTATACCAACTATTATCAACTCAGGGATTTCATTTCCAAATTGAAGTAATCTTGCAGTGTCAGTCAGAACACCATAAAATATATTTGCGTCTAGTAAATAAAGAGTAGGATACGATTTTTCACTCTCATGGTATCCTTTAGGTAGCGCTACACTGATATTAAAATCATCATTGACCTTTTTAGATTTAATAATATGTTTTTCAGTATTTTTGATGGATACTTCTCTAGGTGTTGAATACATACACTCTCCTATTTTTCTGCCCCATTTGTTCAAATAGGCAGTGAACCTGTTCACCATTACCTAATTATATAGGCTCGTTTTCTCATGTGTTTAAGTCACTAAATTTTTTTTTTTAGAATAGTATCGTCACCATTCTGTGTAACGATTGACCACCCATTTTTTGAATATAAACTTGGTATGTTGGTGTTTACATATAATTTTATAAACCCAGCCTCCCTAGCAGTGTGTTCAGCAAAACTTATTAGTTTAGAACCAATACCAAACCCACGCATATTTGAATCTACGTATAAGGCATTGATCCATAATGCCATATCATTCTCCTCAGGGTTTTCATAAGCTGTAAATAATAGTCCTCCAACCAGTTTATCATCATCAAGCGCTAACACTGGACTGGGCAAATGCATACCCATTTTAAGTTCCTCAAACTCATCAAACTGCCCCCACGTTAACTCTAACCATTCACGTAGTAAGACTAGATGATGTGATGTGAAATTTGAACTTCTAATTATCATCTTAACACTCACTTTTCTATATTTCCTGATTTTTCAACTTTTTAACGGCCTCATATACACCTTCAGATGTTATATAAGCGACTCGATAGTCCTTTCCTTTTCTTGAATCATTTTTGTAAAACTCAAAAACGACGACATCGTTTTCATAAACCTTGTATTTATAAATTTGACCATCAACTATCGAATTGATTACTGGATCTGATACACCATCATACTGGGCATCTATAACATATGAGCTCCCCCAGTAAACACTGGCCATTGTTTTAGATTCACGCAGTGAACCCGATCGAATAGTGTCGTATAGTGTTTCAATACTTTGCTTATCAGATATAAATTCACTACGAATTTGCAAACTCACAGGTGTTTGAATCTCATCCAAATTAACTCCTGTAATTATGTATGCTAGAGCATTAATGCCAAATACTCCAGCAATTAATCCCAGCAATAGAAGCACTATATATTTCTTTATACTTTTGTCCATGGCTTCACTCCTCTAATTGAGTAGTCAATACTTCTGTATCTGCCTTAATATACTGAATAACCTCAACTCTCATGAGGATTACAATACAGAGAATATCATAAATTGATGACACTAACTCTCGGCTACCAAACTGCCCCCTCATTAACATAAGACCACATGAAAGCAGCCCCAATATGCTGATTCCATTTAGAAAAAGTCTTGCACCATTCTTTTTCTTATAAATTAAGTACACCAAACCTAAACCAAAAGCTAAGTTTATAAGTGCTGTAATCGCTGAATTTGTTAAGCTTAGCTTTGTTATTGATTCATTTCCGATCACCACCATACTTACGACATATATAACGTTAAATAAACCAAGCGTTTTTATATACTTCTGACCTGTATTCATTGATACCTTCCTTCATTCGTTAATTTGACACCGTTTGAGGTTATGTATTTACTCTTTTATTAACCACTTGATTCTGACAGATTATTACTTCACCATATGTCCATAGAAAGACTATGTAAAATCACACAGTCTAAGTTATTTTATAGTGAATAACTTTATTTAAATATGGCGCTAATATTTCTAAAAGAATACTATAATCATTGTCATATCCCTCAGTCCACTGGTACATGCATTTAAGCATTTCAACCGTTGGAGGATAATGGCAGCTTTCAAAACCATAGTTTTGTTTAACCCATCTAGTCAAAATTCTTTCATTTCGAATTTCTGAGGGGACTTCAAGCATTACGATACAATCAACTTCATTTAGTAGAAAATGATAATCCTTTCGATATACACCTTCAACAATCCAATTTTTATGATGTTTTATTCGCTTAAAAACTTCTTTTATTTCTATATCATTTCGTCTTAGATTGTTTGTCTGACGTCTGATATGTACTAAATTATCTAGTTCATAATAGTAGCAATTTTTCTGTAGAGCAAATTGTTGCGCTAATGTTGTTTTACCACTAGCCACAGCACCGAGAATCCATATCGTGTTGTACTTCTCTAGTTGATCAAGACAAGTCAAATGCCTTCTCCTTATGAGATTCCTTTTGAATTCATAACCATTTGTCAATGTTTTCACCTACATATCCAATGACAATCGCTATAACAGTACCGATTGCAGTCACTGCACCTACTGCATAAAGTGTTGCTTTTTTCTCGGCTTTATCTTTCACTTCAACCACAATACCATAGGCAACTATCAAAGAACCTGACCATATAATATACAGCCATTGATTAATTCCTGTCACTCTTGAAAGTTGGACTGAAGCCAGATATACAGCCAAACCAAGTAATACACCTTTTAGTCGTTCCATTCATAGCCTCCACATTAAAAAGACATGGTTTAGTATTTTAAATCTAAGGTTTTGGGGACTTACCTTTCCCATTTAATATTATAATAAAGCAAAAGGTTTCAATATCTATGTATATCACGTATGCCACTTTTTATTACTATTTAGCTACATTTTACCATCAGGTGTGAAAATATAAACCACTTTATGTAGATCAAAGCGGCTTATAAGTAACTCAAATATTGATATTAGCAAATGAACTAAGTAACACAATTAAAGTCCATTTCTACTCTCCTAACAACTCTAAATGCTTCAATAGTTTATACTTTAGGGCAAGTGATAAACAATGTTCAATAATCTTCTCTGGCAAGGACTCTGACAAACACAGAACAATTGCACGGTTCCCTTCGAATTTGAGAACATCGCCATACAGTTCCTTGAAAGTCTCTACCAACTTAGTTTGACAATTGAAATATATATAGTACTTTTCGGGAGATTTTGCTTTCCAATCTATGCGGACAGTACTCCCAATCTTTGAAATGTAACTTGGTTCTCCCCATTTTAAGGTTTCTTCTATTTCATCAATGCCTTCTTTTCGAGCAGTCTCATAAATCAAATCACGTACTTTTAGCAAAGTTACTCTTACATTTTCAGGATAGCTATCAAACTTAGTTTGTATTTCACTTCTCATCTTTGAGACCTCCTAAACAGAATTCTCTCAAGCATTATTACAAGTCTACTAAATTTAATACTTAAAATCTTCTACTTTCAGTTTCATAGTGTAGATGTTTTTATACAATGAATCTGCCTCTTCATCAATAATCTCACCAGTGATTTCGAAACCTAGTTTCTTATATAATGCTATACCTCTGTCGTTAAATGGAAACACTTCCAGTTCAATTGATTCAAGCCCTAACGCCTTAAAGGCAAATCCTAATAGCTTTTCTGTCGCATTAAACCCTATGCCTTTTGAAAAATATTCTTTATTAAATATACAAATCCTATAATGTGCGTTGTTATTCTCAATTTCACTCAAAACAACTTCACCAATAATTTCGTTTCTATCTAGGATCAAAAAATCATATCGACTAGGATTTTCTATTACCGTGTTTACATAAGTGGTGATTTGTTCCTTAGTAAACGAACCTGTAGAGCCAGTATAGTACTTGACTTCATTGTCTAACTGTTCAAAACCACTTTTGTAATACGCTTCAATATCGTTTACCTTAATAAGTCGTAAGTGGTATTCTCCAAATTTAAGAATATTTACATTTTCCTTTTTTATCTTCTGCTCATTATCGCTTTGAACTGTTGATTTCATATACTACACTCCAGTTTCTTTTTTCATACATACTCCAAATCTCCAAACATTCTGAATGGATAATTTTTTGTGTGTTTTATCCTCTCCCGAGTTACCTTGGTTCTTCATTCAACTTTATGAAGGAATAAAGTGTAATGAAAAGAAATACAAGTATGTTCACTACAGCGATAGTAAAATCAGCTGGATCTCCAGATAGATTGTTCTCATCCACATATATTCCGCTATAAAACAAACTTAGTGTTGAAACCAAAACTGCAAATACTGAATTGGTAATTACTACATATTTAATTTTGGTATTCTTAATCTTAATTGTTGCCGCCATATTCATAAATAGGACTGTACAACTGAAGTATATAAAAGGAGTGAAATTGATCACGATTTGACCTCATTTTTTGATTTATACGTTGTATGAACCTCCAATTACACATCCTGAACCTTTAACTACACATCATCAATCATTAAAGATCACACAATGTGAGTATAAATACAAGATTACTGTAACCACAGATATTAACGATGATTCGTTTTTCTCATTAGTAGCGATGTTCTTATCTCAAAACCAAATTTTTCATAAAATGCTGTTAGTTTTTCAGGACAATACAACTCAATGTGTTTAACATTTTCTAACTTTTCATGATTCAATATTGTATCAACGATAAGTTTACCAACACCTTGATCCTGGTACTCATCCTTCACTATAACATCAAAAATGAAAGCCTTATATACGCCATCAGAAATAACCCTACAAAATCCTATCAATTTATTATCTATTAGAAATCCTAATTTTAGATATGAATTATCTAGCATACTCAAAATGTCGTTATACTCTCTGCTTTGAGTAAACCAAACATCTTTGTACATTTCATATAATTGTTCAACATGTTCTGAGTTTAACTCATCTACTATTCTCATTATAATCTCCAACTATTATCTACTTTGTCATGGCTTCACATGAACAATTTCATTATTTGTCTTCCAAGAAATAGTATGCCAATTTAAAGGCATTGTGCTGATACTTTTTCAGATTATGTGATTCAATATCAATATCATTCTTCTTCCAAAACGCTGTTAGTGTCTGTGGTTTTACATACTGAATATTAGCATTCGTCATTTGGACAATTGCTTCCATTTTAAATACCGCTGGACCACTTTTGTACATTCCAGTACTTCCGCTCTTAATAGCAACATTAACAATACTATAATCATTGAAAAAATCATCTATATGCTTTGCAAATGTCTTAATACTATTTGAATCAGTATGATCTTTTAATTCAATCTTTAAAGGCTTAGATTCCAATACTTTATATTCTGCTTTTGTTCCTTCTATTAATAGTAAATTGACAACTTTTCCAGTAATATCAATTGCACAAATTTTATTCATAATGTTACCTCCAGTAAAAAATCATGTTGATTTAGTTATCAATCAAGTACTTTGCATCTAACTCTTTTCTCAATCTGGTTATTATGTTTACTCCTATGATGTAAATCCATATTTGAACATAATAGAATTTTGGAATTAGAGATGGCCTAACGGTATTGATGTAATTCCAAATATACAGACCAAAACCTAGATAAATTAGTCCATGTAATGAGTATAATACCAATACCCACTTTGGACCCTTAAAGATTTTAGTTTTTTTTCCAATAGTCCTTCGATGTTTTATTATATAGTAATTCTCAATAACGTCTCTACCAGTTGCGTAAATTAGTAATAATGCTATTATTAGTTTCAAAACATCAGTATTCGTCCAATTAATTCCGTTCGCCCCCTAATAAGAGGTTTCTATTTCATCTTTAATAATTGTCAATTCAATATCACTAAAGTGAAATGTTTAACCTATCAATTGCTTTCAGTGCAACTTGGATTCCTTCAGAATCTTTCAGATCAATAGAATATAATAAATCATGAATCGCAATTTGCTTCAAATAAAAAGTTTCGATCCGAGTTATGCAGTTTGCATCTATTTCACTCTTATAATGACGCATCACACTGAGCATAAACTTTTTCCCATAGGAATGGTATATACCAGCAAAATCTATTGCATAGTCGTTGTATTCAAGATCGCCAAAGTCGATGATTCCACCTATTTTGTGATTCTCTAAACTAAATAGAATATGATTGTAGGTGAAGTCACTGTGAACCAATTTGGATTCTAATTTCGATCTATCAAGTATATCTTCAAAGCTACTAAAAAATAAATCAATTTGCCTTAGCTGTCTTTGGCTTAATAGACCATTTGCTTTATTATGTAAAGTCACTTTCAATTTGTTCCATTTTCCGTACATATCAGTTTGAGTAGAGCTCTCATTCTGTTTAATTGAGTGAAGTTCACTTAAAAACGCTCCTATTTCGGCTGCTATATCCTCAACTTCCTTATTAGAAATACTCGTGAGGATTTCATTTGTTAATGGAATACCTTGTATTTTTTCATAACCTACATACAGATACTTTGAATTAGGACTAGAGTTTATAGTAAACCTTGGAATATTCACATTTGTCGCCTCACGAATGAACGGGAGCATTTCCTTTTCAAATTCCAAATCAATTATACTTTTCTTATTTCTAGGTATTCTAATAATGAACTTGTTATCCACCTCGAATACTAAATTTGACCACCCTTGATTATTGACCTCAAATTTTGAGTTGCAAAACTGAGGGTGGTCAGCTTTTATTCTCATTTTTATCTCTGAGATTTTCATATCCATCCTCTTCTAAAGGGCTCTACCGTCTATATCATCAAAAATTAACTTGGCAACTTCATTAATGGAAATCTTATCAGTATTAACCTTCCTTGAGTGTGATTCCGTCTTCAGATAATCACAACAACGCGTGACTTGTTTAAATGCCCAAGACCCTAATGCGTCCCCTCTTTCAATAAGCCTTTCACAAATTACATCTTCACTAGCTAACAAAGAATATTGTCTAATATCTGCATCAACATTTTTTAGACCACCTACTATCTCATTATGATAAGAGGCGTCGACAATTGTCATTGGAACAATAACAGGTTCTTTAGTTGTCTCAACTGTATGACGTAAAATTTCATAATTTAACTTTCGCCATAAGGGATGGTCTTGAAAATCATTGTACTCATTTCCATCTGGTAGATTCATCCTAATAAATTGTCCTACTTCTTCAGGATCATAAATGTAGGCGACTTCAAACATTGACTGGAGTTTCTTAGCCACACTAGTTTTTCCACTTCCAAAGCAACCATTTAGCCAGATAATCATTCAATCCTCCTAAGCATTTTCAGTGTCATCATTTACATATAGTTGTGATCGTAAACTTTGCATTTGTGAAAAATTTGCTTTTTTAAAGCATGATGTGGTATCGACTATACAGGTGAACCAATCAAAATCATCAGTCCCGCACCTATCAAAATTATCCCTAAAACTCCATATAGTCCTCTTGCACCTTTATAAGAAATCAACTTAACCATTCTCTTAGCCTTACGGCTATTGAAGAACCACTTCCACTCAAACACGCTTGCAAGTAGTGCGTAAACACCTATTGCTATAATTAATAGTCCTCTATAATCCATTTCACAGTTTCCTTTCCTTCATATATATAACTTTTTCATAATTGCTAAGCAATTCTCTAATCATCTTTTCAGTCAAGGTTATTTTCCCAAACAACCCCCACAAAACAATTTATTCGCTCAATGTAGCAATTTGGAAAATTCTTTTCATATAATTTCCGAGTATTATCTTCTGATAAGTATTTATCTGCTGCCAAGTGAGACAACCAAGATTCTGATGTACTATGTCTGAATATCCTTATAGCTTTTGATAATCCAAACTTCATTACATTAGGTACTAACTCTATAACGGCACCACTAGTATATACTATTCTATTAGGTGTCTCGACTTCAGATACATTGTCTAAAATTACAATTTTCCCTTTAGGTGCTAAGTAATCTTTCAATTTGGTTAACAACGCCTCTTTATCCTCTATATGGTGTAATGTTGTTCGGCTAACAATGTAATCAAAACGCCCTTTTAACGATAAATTCTCTGCGTTCATACTTATATAGGTTACATTGTCAAATTGTCTTTTACTTTTAGCTATATTCAACATTTCACTAGAAATATCAATGCCTATTACTTCCTCAAACTCATTTCTTAAACACTCAACCAAAATGCCACTTCCACACCCTATATCAATAGCTCTTCTTTTTGAGTTTGGAATGTTCTTAAGGAAGAACTCATTATTATTGAAGATTTCACTTACGAAATCATACTCAAGTGCAACTTGATTAAACTGATCATCTGTTTTCATTTATACACCTCACATTAATTGTACAGTAAACACCTAAATTTTGTATTAACTTAATTAACTTTTAATGTATTAAATTACCATCATAAGATATAATAAATCTGCACATATTCAAATCAAACTCAGAGGAGGTTAAATCATGTACAGACGTAGACTAACTATAGGTCCATATTCATTTTTTATTATTTCGATTATTATAATTGCTCATGCCATATTCTCTAGCCTATTTCCAAGTGACGATAAGGTTAACATAAGCGAAAACATAACTGTGATTAACGAAACTGATGATACTATTACTATTGAATTCAATCAAGATTAACTGTAGTACTATCGTTATTATTAAAGATCAATTATTGGTACCCAACGTTTTAGAAAAAGACATAATGATCTGTGCTTCATCCAATTTGTTGTATAGTCTTTTTCTAATTGGTATTAATCATACGATATTGATAAAGATAAATGGTGTAAATAGGAATAGCGGCGCACAAATAAATAGTATTAAACATGCTATTGCTCTAAATATGCTAAACTTATTCACTCTTGATACAAGGTATGAAGTTACTATTACACTTGAAATCAATCCAAATATTGAAAGATATTTTGTAAATATAACTGCTGGATGTTCAAATAACTCAACTACAGTCATATACTCAGATAAACTACCAAATGTTTTAAGTAGAATATATATGATCAAAGTAATAAAACTCGTAGTAAGAATAGGGATAGAACTCCATGCAATGATTACTCTATTTTTTGACCATGAAGCTTTTCCACCTAGAAAACCGCTGCACACCTTTAATAAAGCTCCACTTATAAAAAATGTGAGTAAGCCACTTACAGCTCCAGACACGATATTTGTTACAAGGAAATTTGATAAATTACCCATGGTCCTTGAAGCTAATAAATTTTCAAAGTATTCGTTTCTAAACGAACTAACTATACCTAGTACAATTACAAGTACATTTGCCTTTAGTTCATACGCCTCAATATCATTTTTATATAGAAATTTATCACTCTTCTGAATATAACTGTTCATACATTATTCCTCATATATTAGATTCAATTTCCTATAGGATTCGAGAAAAATCTACTTCAAAGTATCACTACGCCATCTACAATATAAACTCACTTAGTCTTCCAATATCTATATCACTTACTTTTACAGAATGCATACCTATTTTTCTACTTGGTGCAAAAGTTCCATGACAGTCCGATCCAACAGTCATAACTAGATCGTTTTTTCTACAAAACTTCATACATTCTAATGACATCTGTCTACTATGACTTGGATGATAACATTCTATTCCTTCTAGCCCAAATTCCACAAATTGTTTTAATCGTTCATCGACATCAACAGTCACACTTATATTATAAAATGGATGTGCTAATATGGGCACACCTCCCGCTTTCTTAACAATCTCTGCAACTTCCCTTGGAGTCCTATACTCAGGAAAATCCATGACTTCAGAAACATTAGAAAAAGTATTAAAGTATTCCTTTATATCTTTACATATTCCTTTATCTATAAGGTAATTTAGTACTTTAAATCCACCACGACTTTTATCATTTTTGTAATCGAGAAACTCTTTGTAAGATAGTTGATAACCCATTTTTTCTAAATATTGAATTGATGCGTTATATTTTCGATTCAACTTTTCTCGGTTTTCTTTAAGTAACATATTTAATTGATCATTTTCAAGGTCAATTCCATAGGCCAGTATGTGTTCCCAGTCTCCATTTAAAGTACTTGATATCTCAACACCTCTTATATAGTTCAAGTTAATGCCTTTTGCGAAGTTTTCTCCATCTAATACTCCACTAATATTGTCGTGGTCGGTTATAGAATAAACACCTACTCCGTTTTTCTCTATTACATTTGCAATTTCTTCTGGATTCCATGTACCATCTGAAACCATACTGTGAATATGCAAATCGATGTATTTATCATAAAAGCGCATGTATATCCCCTCCGTGCTCTCCTTAACTGAAGACCCTAGTTGATGTTCACTATACTTCTTTACTTTGGTATAATAGACACAAGTCAGTCGATATGAAATATTAATAAATTTCCCCTACGCTAGGCCACTACTCCTCTTTCGAATCTAGAACATGATCTCCCTTTGAACCATTCTCATTTATGTAAAATCCATCAATAATTTCATGAATACTACATTCAAATTTGTACATATTGGCATTGGCGAAGTTTTGAAGCTTATTGTAAAAATCTTTATGTGTTACATTCTCATCTACTGAAACACACCCTTGAACGCGAAGTTCAGTCTTTTTAGTAGACTCATTCATACCTCCGCCGAAGTACCAGTTTTCTGATTCTACGAACTCAATAAACTCATCTGTAAATCTGTCGACTGACATTATCTTTTCTGAATATACTAATCCAAGTAACTCAAATTCTTTTTCCATATATACCTCTTACTAACACTATTATATATATAACGCTCTAATCCTCATCGCGAATCTCAGTTCTAATGTATTTGCATGTTGCACAATAATATGAATCAGCATGGACTCCAACAAAACCATATTTTGACACTTTTACATCATCTTTTTTAGTATACTCAAACAGCATTTTTCGTTTCTTATCACTCCAAAATATTAGTTTCGAACTTTGAAGGAATCCTCTTTTCATATTATTTCCGCACTCAGAACATTTCATATTTTAACCTTTCATCTTATAAATTTTTTTCTTGTTATCTACCATTAAAATCTGTAGAAAAAGACTAGGGCTTTATTTCATAATACCCGTTATCCCATATGTGTTTTTCGAATGGATAAAACACCACCGCTGATGTTAATAGAAATACTACTAGTCCCTTTGCAGTTGTGAAACCAACTAGTGTTCGTATCATTAATGCTAACAAAACTGCGACTATCATTTCAAAGTACAATATTTTCCTACTTTTAGGATCTAATCGTAATTTGGTACCACAAGATTTACACTTTGTACTAAAAGGACCACTCCAAATATAAAACCGTATGAACGACATTACTTCATTATTACACGAAGGACATTTCATTTTTTACTCCTCTTATTATAATTTCTGTTTTCACTCAATGACCAACCAATTCCTCGATTATAAAATCACAAATATTGCTTTAGATGCTTTTGGTCATTGACTTGACTATTTCACTAAAACCATTTTTCTTATAAAACTCGATTGCTACTTTATTGAAACTATAAACATTTAGTTCAACTGATTCAGCATTCTTACACTTTCCCCATTCTACTAAATTGTCAAACAAAGTTTGAGCAACTCCGTTGCCACGAAACGAACTGTCAACTACCAAACTATTTAGCTGCAACCAAGATCTTTTTCGTAACACCTGATAATCGCCTGAGTGCATTATTCGTCCTTCTATAAATCCGACAATTTCCTCTTTAATAATTGCAACTATTAATTGCTTATCTGGACTATTAATTAACTCTTCCTTATATACAGATGACCTACCGATTTCTTTCGGTGCCTGAAATCGCTCTTTGTGTATTTCTCTGTGTTCTTTATCTAGAATTTCATACAACTCATTTAATCGGTCAAAATCTCCTAATACTGCTTCACGTAATTTCATTTTAATCCCCTCTTATCTTTAGGTAAACAAGATGAAGACAACATTTACAACCTAAGAAAACACATCCCATTTTATAAAAACAACGGGACGTGTTGAAATTCTCCATATTATACGTTTGAATAATGTTCTTATACTTATTCTCAGGTATACACTATTACTTTCTTTAACATTATGATTGAGTTACAATTGGCACCCATATTTCTTTTTCTGGCACATGACCAGGTGGATAAAAACACTCAATCACAGGAATATCTGCTAGATTATATCCTGATGCTGGCAACCATTCAGTATATATTCGTTTCCATACACTTACATCGCTGTTAGGAAACACAGCCCAAGAACTACTAGGTATACTCACTTTTTCCATGTTTTCAGGGCATGGATTATTGTAACGGACGCCCATCATATACTCAAACACATCACTTTCAATTACTGACGTATTACCTGATACCCCTAGCAAACTTTCCAATTTGCATTGTGGATTCTCCCATGCCATATCAATAAATTGCTTCATTAATCCATTCTGAGCTGATTCATTCCATAGCTTTGGAACTTCCTCGAATGCTTTACTAGTTTCTATTCGCTTCTTGATACCTACAATATCAAACTCAAAATCAAGTTCTTCAATTCTGTACTCCATTGCAGTTCCACCTTTCACATGGATTTGAATAGTTAGTTTTGGAAAAGTTTTTAGACTAGTACCGACCACTCTCGCTTGAGATGGCCGAACACCATGAAACTTTTGAAATGCCCGCGAAAATGAATCTGCTGAATCGTAACAATATCTAACTGCTAAATCAATAATTTTAATATCAGTGTTTACTAGTTCAAAAGCAGCAACGGTTAGTCTTCTATGACGTATATACTCTGATAGCGAAATGTCCATAATAGCTGCAAATACTCTAGAAAAATGATATTCTGAAAAACATGCTATTTTTGCAACCTCAGCATAATCAATTTCTCTTTCCAAATTCATTTCTATATACTCAATTACTTCATTTATTCTCGATGGTAAATTCATTAATAATGTTCCTTTCAATATGAGTATAGTAAATTTCTTTAGACTTCAAACGACTTTTCTTGCCTGAATATGTCGTATTTAAGCATATAAGTTTCTCAAATTAAACAATTTGTGATTTCTGATGACTAGATACACCAGGTTTGATTTTCTATAAAATTAGACACCTGTTTTACTTTCGAAACCAGTCAGTACAAGTATCAATTATTTAATAATTGCGTTAACAACTTAGATAATTGAGAATATCGAACCATTTAATCCTTTAAGCTAAGCCATAATGCCGGTCGTACGCCACCAGTATTTTTGCCGCTTGTAGGATGTATAGTATTACTACTGTAGCGGTACGTACCATTCCCTTGAATTCCAATGTTGCCATCTCCGTGAACATATACGCCTCTCTTATTATCACGCCCTGGCGAACGAAGCCACCACCACCAACTATGACTATTGTACGTAGTCCTTCTCTTAACATTGTTCTTGTCTTTCTTTTGAAACCAGTATCGTTGTTTTGCACTGCGATTTTCAAGGTTGTAACGACTATCTCCAAAATATTTACACACAGCTTCTTCAATGCTTAAGAGGAAGATGTAATCTAAAGTATCTTCTCCACCGCTTGAGCCGTACCATTGATTATCGAGATTTATATTTAATATAGGAACTACCTTAGACTTTTCTACTTCGGTGAATTCATTATAAAACTCAACATTTAAATATTGTCTTAGAGACGAATCCGCCCACGTCACGTCTCCAGCTCGCTCATTATAGGGTCGCTGTTCTATCACTTCATTCGTTATAATTAAAGCTACACTATCTCTTATTTCAAGAACACACCACAGGTATTTCCCAAAAGACAAAATTGAACCTATGTTTAACTCACCCATTACAGTCCTCCTTTTATAAACGCAATAACTATGTAATAACTTCAATTTTTTTGAATTAATGTAACTAATGAGTTTTTTATGTATAATTGCATATAGAGGTATACCTAATCATTATTCATATTTTCCAAATTGAGGAGTATTTTATGAAAAAAATAATAGTATCTATTTGTGCTATTCTATTAGCATTTTCTCTAATGTCTTGTAAACAAAATAGTACAACTGACGATGTTATTATCGAAATTGGTGAATCTACAAAATTTACTAATGAAGAAGTTATCAAAGCAGCAGACTATGTACATCAAAATTTTCGCATTTCCGGCATGTACTTTGACAAAGGTATGGTACTCTGAAGAAATATCTAATACTTTTATTGAAGGCTATTTACTGAATCGAAATGGTTCGATTAATGGAATCCGTTCTGAAGATATAATAGTTCTATTATCTAACTTTGATGTAGACGGTTCCGGCGATAATCCTGTTCTAAATCCAAATTCAACTTACTCAGATTTCAATTGGATCCTAACCAGAGATAGCAAGACAAGTGATTGGAAAATTGAGGATTTCGGTTATTAAATACGAAACATTTTATTTCCTCTTTCTGTCTTAAATAGTTTGTAATTTTCTTCCAAGAAATTTATTTATCTCTTATTATTTAATAATCCTGATATTACGCTGCATTCAGCATTGGTTAAACAACTACTTCCTTACCGCTACTCTAAACGCGAGGTAGTCGTTCATTTGAGAATCTTTATTAACTATTATACACTTTGTAGACAATACCTTCCAATTGCGTGTTAAAAAGAATCACACCCGCAAAGGGAGTGACAGTGTTTGTGTTGAAGTTGCTGAATTTTGGGATGGATATATTATAATTGATTTCAGAAACTTTAATTATTCACCCCATATTTAACCAACTTATAAATTACAGGTCTATATTAACAATACTACTTTCTGTACTTATTGTCCCTATGAAATTTCAAGTCGTGCTGTGAACGATTTCTAAGACTCACATATGAATTGCACTCACCAAATAAGATACATTATTTCCAATTCATTTGTTAACTTTTTATTGAGCAGTACACCCATTTATTAGTCCTTCGTTATCTCTTAATATGTTTTGATTCATCTCAATTTCTTCTTTTCCATAACATTCTCTATCGAAATGTGAATCAGCAATGTTTAAGAGAGCATCAATAAAAATGCCAATGTGATATTCAAGATCATCAAAATGAATGATGAATGCATCTTCATACATCTGACTTATTCCATTACATTTTCTTACTAAATCATGATATTCTTTCTCAAGTCCATAGCATGTTTCAATCATCATATGTATTGAGTCCACACCATCTATTATAGTGGGCAAACATAATCTTAATAAGAGGAAATTCTGAATCGTGATCATCATCTTCCTCACCTCAACTATGATTATACAGATAGCAAGTAAGTAAATGGTAACATTAAAATTAAACCCTCATTTAACAGACTATCGAGTTCTCTTAACAGCATTCGTTCTAACGGGACCTAAATAAATTCATGACATAAATCAGTTGCTGATAAACCTATTATTTATAAATACCTCTATACGACTCAGGTAGTAATTCTGCAATTTTCGTCATTATATACTTCATGGCGAACTCATCATATGCTTTTCGATCTTGACCACTTTCTTTTTCAGGTAATTCAAATTGATCTCCAATTTTTATGTGTACATCTGCATAACTGAAAGTTTCAGCGCTCATATCACCATTTTTATTTATCGGCAATAGTTTTTCTGTACCATATAAACCAATAGGGACAATTGGTGCTCCTGTCATTTTTACGATAAGAAGGATTCCCTTCTTCGCTTCTATTAAGCTACCAACTCTACTCCTAGTTCCTTCAGGGAATATTAATAGACTCTCACCTTGTTTTACAAGCTCAATGATTTTCTTAAGTCCTTCTCTATCAGCAGAATTAGGCTTTATATTAGTTGTCTTTATAATATTGCTCCCTATGCTTGTAACTGCATTATTTGATAATTTTACTCCTGCAACAAATGTTGGATCAATCGCCTCTAACACCTTGTTCAAAACTAAACCATCAGAATTGCTTAAGTGATTACAAATAAAAACTGTTGGAGTCTTTATCCTCTTTAGTTGTTCACTTCCATTTACATTTATATTTGCATATTTTTTTAGGTAACTATTTACTAACTTTTTAGATATATATTCTACAAATCTATAAGGTAACTTGTTGATAATCTTCGCCATTGTACTGGATATCATATACTTACTCCCATAATTTCAATATCATTTATATGCAAACTTTTATATACTGAGAAACTATTTTCATATAACCTTCCCATGGTTAACTTTGTGTTACATCAAAACTAAAGCTTGCTTCCCATATTATTCTGAACTTCTATTCTCCCACTCTTTTTCAGTCATTTTCCATATTCCATTAGGTATATACCTATAATTTGAATAGCCATACCTCGTGGCGTTTCGATTTGCATTTTCTATAAATTCAATGTTTCTATTAACTCCATCACTTAAGCTTTCAAGTATTAGTTTCGACCAAATACCGCCTGCATTGTATAGACCACTACGTTTAAATTTGTCCTCCAATTCATTTAGGTCATACTTTATCCTCTTATGTTCTACATTCCATGTGCCTTCATACCATTTCAAAATTGCAAACTCAGCAGCGCTTTCTTCATTAAACGATACGCCCAGTGCCCCAGGGTTCAGAACCAATTTACCATTAATTCTTTTACTCCATGGTTTATGTGTATGAGCACATACTAGAACCTCTTCTTCTATCTCGAATAAAAGGTCTTCTAACCTTTCTTCTTTAGACGCATAGAGATGTTCATATATATTATCTGGTGATCCATGAACGACCCTAATCCTGCTGTAATCCTCTATTGAAACTGACTGTTGTTCTGGTAGACTTCTGATAAAATCTATATTGTGATCATCAAGCTGGTCCCTAGTCCAAATTACAGAAGACATTTGGTTGTGTTCATACCAATTAATTTTGGAATCTTCTAAAGTTTCTAGTATGTATTCCTCTCTATTTCCCTTGATAATCCAGCCATTTAGCTTTGAAATTGTATTTAGAACTTCATTAGGACTGGGACAGTCACTAATGTGATCCCCAGCTATTATGAAATGATTTACGTTCTCTTCCCCTAAGTATTTTAGTACTGCTTTTAGTGCAATCATATTTCCATGAATATCAGCAAGTACTGCAATTTCCATATCAACCATCCTTGTCTTAATATTAGCTCGTTATAGTTCTTTTATA
>LQAE01000187.1_pt1 | contig 22498 bp, 15 predicted proteins | sample 1535771 | NCBI WGS metagenome assembly LQAE01 (sample SAMN04331582, study PRJNA305678) | bioreactor metagenome | isolation source: bioreactor_1 inoculated with Wadden Sea sediment 1st replicate of a... | place: Germany:Bremen
TTAATAGTGAGCAGTTTTAATGTTTCATCATTAAGGATTAACTCATTTTGAGAAACCTTGGCAAGAATACTCCTTCTGTCCATTGGTTTCAAGTAACATAGTCCATGTCTAAGAGCCTGTGTATCAACAAACACAGCAATGGGTTTTCCGCAGATTTCATCTACATTATTCAATCTAAAGAAATCTACAGCTTTGCTATTTACTAGAACAATCTCTGTATCGTTATAAACTACAACAGGATTTACGTAATATTCGATAAATTCTTGTAGGCTTTCCCTTCCCATCTCTGTTAACGTCATAAGTATCTCCATATCTATTTCTTCATTACTTAGTCAATGAGTAGCTTCAATATATGATCTGAAATATCTGTAATAGGTAGTTGATATTCAACTGCACCAATATCATAAGCCACCTTTGGCATACCATATACAATACTTGTGTCTGAATCTTGACCAATTGTACGTGCACCAGCTTCTCTCATTTTTAAGAGTCCCTTTGCACCATCTCTTCCCATTCCTGTCAAGATCACGCCAACGGCCTTACCACCTGCAAGTTTTGCAACAGAATCAAACATGACATCAACAGACGGTCTATGTCCGTTGACTTTATCCTCTCTTGATAATCGAATCTTGTACTGTTTCCCATGGCGCTCAAGCCTCATATGATGCTCACCAGGTGCAATTAGAACTGTTCCAGGTCTTAACCAGTCGCCATCCTGAGCTTCTTTCACACTCACTTGACAGGTTTGGTCCATACGCTCCGCATATAGTTTTGTGAATACAGGTGGCATATGCTGAACAATTACTGTCGGGGCACAATCAGACGGAAAATTCTTGATGACCTCAAAAATTGCTTCAGTCCCGCCTGTCGAGGCACCAATGGCAATCATTTTATTTGTTGGGCCAGAAGCAGGTGCTTTTCTAATACGCTCCTGCCTTGCACTTCTTCTTCTTTTTCGTTCAACATTAGAATTCGAAGCCACTTTTACTTTGACAATCAACTCCGCAATCATTGCCTCAACAACACTCGATTCTGCTTTTGAGGGTTTTTCAACAAAATCAACTGCACCAGCTTGAATAGCGTCAAATACAATATCATTTGCTGAACTCACAACGACCACAGGCATTGGATACTGTGGCATTAATTTTTTCAAAAACTCTATGCCACTCATCTTAGGCATATTTACATCTAGGGTCATTACATCAGGATGAAGTTCTAAAATCTTGTCACGAGCTTCATACGGATTTGATGCCATTCCTACAACTTCAATATTATTATCACCATCCAGAGCCTTTTTTAGCTGGCTTCTGAATAGCCTTGAATCATCAACTATTAACACCCTAACTTTTTTTGCTTCCTTTTTTTCATATGCTATCCCTTTCTATATATGGCAGGTTGTACATACTCAAATCCAGTATTTTTAAGATCTATGGACTCTGAATGCCCAATAAGCAAATACCCGCCTGGTTCTAATGCATCATAGAATTTTTTAGTAAGCCTCAGTTTCGTTTTCTGATCAAAATAGATCATGACATTGCGACAGAATATTACATGAAACTGTTTTTTGAAAGGGAAAGGATTCATAAGATTAAAACGTCTAAACACAACGTTGTTTCTTATTTCATCCTTTATTTGAATCACTTCTGATTTGGTGGGTGAAAGTAACGTTTCACCCAAGGGTCTGGCATTTCCTTTATGGAATCGGTTTCGTATTCACCATATTTCGCATGCTCAAGAACCTGTCTTGATATATCTGTACCAAGGATTTTGAAGTCCCACTTTGAACTCTCCAATTTAAAATAGTCCATCATTAACATTGAAAGTGTATAGGGCTCATCGCCGGTTGAGCACCCAGCACTCCAGACACGTAGGTCTCTAGAGTGCTGGTTACTCTTCTCAAGATCAGGGAGAATCGTTTCTTTAAAAAACTCAAAATGCTTATTCTCCCTGAAGAAGAATGTATGGTTTGTAGTTATTCTGTTAATGAGCTCATTAACAGCACTTCCTGATGTATCGCTCTTTACGAATTCGATGTAATCACCATAGCTATCAAAATCTTGTTCCAGCAATACTTTATTAAGTCTGGACATTACGAGTGTTCTCTTTTTTTCAGTTAAATTAATACCATAATTTGAGTAAATATATGAGCTTAACTGCTCGAACTCTCCACTTGTTATGTTTTTCATGATGTCACTTCCAAACTGTTAGACCACTTTACTTCGTGACTTTAATATTTTCCAAACTCTCTATCATCTAGATCAATCTGAATTGTTTCAACATCTTTTTCTTCCGTATACTTTGGATATGAATTCCCAACATACTCAACTGGTTTTTTTATTGAAACAGACTCATTAGTTACAGATCTGCGACTTGAACCGCCTGAGTTTCGCAGTTTAAAACGTTCAACCATATCCTTAAGCATAAGTGCTTGTGACGACATTTCCTCACTTGCTGCTGCACTTTGCTGTGCAGTTGCAGAATTGGTCTGGGTTACCATAGACACTTCATCTATACCCTGATTAATCTGAGTAATGCTGACAGCTTGTTCAGTAGATGCATCTGCAATTGTACTTACTAGGTCTGCTGCATTCGAAACACCTTCAACAATTTTATTAAGGGCATCTGCTGTGTTGTTTGCAATCTTAGTACCATCATTTACTTGTTCGATTGAGCTTTCTATTAGAGATGTTGTTTCCTTAGCGGCATTTGCACTTCTAGCAGCCAGATTTCTGACTTCCTCTGCAACGACAGCGAATCCCTTGCCATGTTCGCCAGCACGTGCAGCTTCAACCGCTGCATTTAATGCCAATATGTTGGTTTGGAACGCAATTTCGTCAATAACAGAAATAATCTTTGATATATTCGATGAAGATTCGTTGATACTACCCATCGCATCTATCATTTGCTTCATATGACTGTTGCCTGTTTCAGCATCAGTCTTAGCAGATAGTGATAAATCTCTAGCTCTGCTTGCACTACTAGCATTATCTTTTGTTTTGTCACCAAGTTCAGTCATGGCAGCCGTAATCTCTTGAATCGAGCCAGCCTGCTCTGTCGCCCCTTGAGATAGTGCTTGTGCAGATTTAGAAACTTCTTGAGAACCATCGGAAACTTGATCGGCTGCTGTGTTGATTTCACTAAAGGTTATATTGAAAGAATCCACTATATTAATGAGTGAGGTTCTAATTTGCTGGAAGTCACCAACATAATCCTGTTCAACGCGAACATTCAGGTTTCCGTCTGCCATTTCACTTAAGACATAGTCCATTTCTTCGATATACGATGTCAATGTACTAATCATGGTATTCGCCGCATTTTTAATACGCGCATGGTCGCCAGCATAGTCGCCCATTACACGTGCTTTCAAATCACCTTCGCTCATGCGACCCAATACTTCTGCTGCTTCCTCAATTGGAAGTACAATCGTATCAATAGCTGTATTGAATCCATTCATTATCGATTTCCAACTGCCATTAAGTTGACTCAGGTCAGCTCTGTGGCTCAAATCTCCATCTTGAGCTTTGGCAGTTAATGCGTTCGCTTCCCCTAACATTACATATAATGCTTCTTGAACATTAGACAAATTGTTTATAAGTTTCTCAAAATCACCATCAAACTTGTTTACATAGGATCTTAGCGTTTGATCAGTCATTTCATCTTTATAATCAAATGCTTTTTCTTCTTTAGTAACAATCTTTTGAAGTGCATTGCCAGCAGCCATATCTTCAATATACGAAGACACATAATTCACTGGCTCTTCTACAACTTCAACAAATTTATTAAGTTGATCAACAAAATGACTCCAACCACCATTGTAAGATGAACTATTAATTCTAACAGCTAAGTTTCCAGCTTTTGCAGAATCAATAAGTTCTTCCATGTCTGTTGTAAGGCGTTTTAGAGTGCTCGCCATTAACTGGAAGTTAATGTTTAATACGTCAGCTTCAGAACGAACTTCTATGACAGCGTCTAGATTACCACCTGCAATTTCCTCTGCTATGGCAGCCTGAGACTGAATATTTTCTGTCATTGTTTTAAATGCTTGACCTAGTTGACCAACTTCATCAGTAGAATTCACATCAAGGTCGACATTTATATCCCCAGTAGCAAGCGTTTTAGCTGCTTGAGTAATACGTCCAAGTCTTGATGTTATACCTCTTACAATATACGTATTGATAAGAACACCCAAAATCAATGCGAGTGCAAATCCAAGTAGTAGTGATCTAGTGCTAGACTTTGACAATTCAACCATTGCCGCAGACTTTTCAATACCATGCTCTAAACCTATTTTGAAGGTATCTGCTGATGTCTTAGCTAAGTTCTGTCCCGCTTGGTCTCTTGCCTGTGCTAGTTCACTCAGGCGCTTTAAACTATTCTCCATTACTTGCATCGCACTTCTATAATTTTCAACAGACTCTTCAATACCTTCCATTTGATCAATATTAACTTGTGCTGTTGACGCAGCCTTTAATTCACTTGTAAGAACCAAAATTTGATCAAAATTCGTATACGCTTCAGTAAACATTGTGTAGTCATCTAGAGCTTGGGCTTTAAAGTTTAAAACTCTTGTTTGGTTGCCAAGGCTAACTATTTCAACAATTTTTTCTGTCTTCCAAATTCTTGCCAGTAATCGCTCTGACGTGTCATTGTCTTGAGTTTGCTGTTTTAGCTTCACAAACATGTTTTCTTTATAGTCTTCTGCATTTTTCACAAACAGTCCCGCATTTTCATCGAGTGCTGACCTTGCCTTAACAATTTCAACAAATACAGCTTCAGTATCTTCAATTAACAAATTGTAAACATTGTATTCATTTTGAATCTGAGACATTCCACTTGCAAGGTCTGTCAACTCTGAATGCTCCGCTACAAGTGCATTAGCATTGTTAATATGGTTTTTCGCTTCCGCAAAGTACATTCTTGCTTCTTCAAGTAGGTCTTCTCGACCAGTTAAACCATAACCCCTCATTGCATACATAGTTTCGAGCATATGCAATTCTAGCAGTCCCGTTTCTTCAATTTCGGGAAGAACTGCAGCATCAAGTTCCGTACTGGACTTTTCAATCGTATTCAAATTATTATATGTAAATAACAAAACTCCCAATATAATAATGAGCATTAAGCCGATTCCAAATGCAATTTTTCTTCCTATTCTCATATTTTTTAACACAATGTAACCTCCTTATTCTGTTGTAACAAACAGATCAGACCCTGTGTGGCTAAGTAGTCTATAACAATCGAGGAGAATCACTGGTTCATCTTCATATTTTCCAATTCCTGCAATGAATTTTTTATCTGATTCGTTTTCGAATCCTGGTGGCTCTGATATGTTGTCACTTGTTATTTGCGTAACTTCGAGTACACGATCCACAACGATACCTACTGGTGTCCCTATCATGTCAAGAACAACAATACATGTTCTGTCGTCATAATTCCTATAGTCTTTTCCAAACCTTAGGCGTACATCCATTGTTGGTACAATTTTACCCCTAAGGTTAATCACCCCTTGAACATATTCAGGTTGACGGGGTACCTCTGTTATTTCTTGAATACCTATAATGTCGTCCACATGCTGTATTTCGAGTCCGTATGCATCACCGTCTATTTCAAAGGTCAGATATTTTCCTTTTTGAGTATCTATTACTTCAGACATGTTTAGCCCTCCTTACATATTGACTAAGCCTGCTGGATCAAGTATTAAGCTGATTCTGCCATCACCAAGTAAGGCACAACCAGAAATTCCATCCACTTTCTCAAGAAAACTTGATAGGTTCTTCACTACAACCTGTTGTTCTCCAAGTATTGCGTCAGCGAATAAAAGTGAAACATTTCCGTCGTACTCTGTCATGATTAGGATTCCATCATTTATATCAGTACATGGTGTTTTAATTCCAAACCTGTCATGTAGCCTTAGAATCGGATAACAAACACCGCGAATCATACACATTTCGTTACCCTCAGGGTCAACGATAACGTCATGTTCTTTGGCGCTAAAGGATTCCTTAATTGCCGTGATTGGAAGGACGAAAATAGACTTATTAACAGACATCATCATCCCATCAATAATTGCAAGTGTTAGTGGAATTCGAATAGCAAACTCAGACCCCTTACCAACCTCACTATCTACTACAATTGTTCCACCAAGTGCTTCAACATTTCTTGCAACTACATCGAGACCTACGCCTCGACCAGAAAATTCGGTAACCTGCTCTTTTGTAGAGAATCCTGAGTTGAATAAGAAGTTGTAAACTTCCCTATCTGAATACTCATCTCGCGACTTCATGAGGAGTCCCTTACCCTCTGCTTTTTCAAGAATTCTTTCTGGATTAATACCTTGTCCATTATCTTTAACAGTTATCCAGACATCCCCACCCGAATGCTTTGCCTCAAGTACAATTTTCGCCCGATCTTTCTTACCAGAGTTTTCCCGATCTTCGTTTGACTCAATTCCATGATCGATAGAATTTCTAATAATGTGCATTAGAGGATCACCAATTTGCTCAATAACATTCTTATCTACTTCTGTCTCTTGTCCACGAAGTTCAAAGTCGATATCTTTTCCCACTTTTTTCTTCATGTCTCTAACAAGTCTATTCATTTTTTGGAATGTCATAGCGAGAGGCATCATACGAATGGACATAACAATATCTTGTAGTTCATTGATGATAATTCTATGTTGCCTGACAGCCTTATCGAAGTTTTCTAAATGTACTTCAGCTAAATCTGGATTGCGAGTTACCATAGATTCTGAAACAACAAGTTCACCGACAAGATCCATCAGTTTATCTACTTTTGGAATACCGACGCTAATGTACGCTTGTCCTCCAGACTTAGAATCTGGTTTCTTACTAGCCTTCTTATCACGTTTCGGTTTAACACCTGTTTGCTTCACTTCTTCAGGTCTAGCAGTTTCATCCAGCGTAATTGACTCTGCTGCAACAGTATCTTCATTCAATTCAGATTTTTCTTCATGTACTTCTTGTATAGATTCTCTTAGGTCTTCAGTAATAGACGCTTCGACCGAAACTGAATCTTCTATTGAAATAGGTTCTTCTTCAATGGTTTCTTCTTCAATATTTTTTTCTACTGGGCTGTCTAGGTCTTCTGTATCAAGACCCAGATACCGCCTTAATGCTTTGTCATAATCATCATTTGTTAAAAGTTGAATGTTCATTTCCTCAACAAATGCAACACTGTCAAAATACTCTTTTACAACATCATCTGTTTCTGAAGTTCTGAAAAGCATTTTGAACCCGTTATCTTTTATGTATTCAATTGCATTTTCATCTTCAACAATCTCTTTAGGAATATGTAATACATCTTCTGACTGATCCTTAAAACCATGAACTACTGAAAACGCCCGAATGTTTTCCATTTCACTACCTGCAGAAAAACGAAAAACGACTTCATATGCTCGCGCAGGTGCAGGCGGCTTATTGGTCGTCTTCTCATCTCCCTTAACTGGGGCAATATAATATTTCTGATTATCCTGCTGTGATTTATCCTTGTCTTCTTCTGCATTTACTGTTTCGTCTGTGTTCATAAAGGTTAGAGAATCCAAATACTCTTTGATTTCTTCAATGAGTCCTTCAGGCTTGTCTAGTGGGTCTCCACCACTCTCAATCTGATGGACACTTGTTTTAATATGGTCTATGCCATCGAGTACCAAATCGGTTATTTTTTCATAGTCTGGTTGAACTGAGTCAGACTTTCTCAAATAATCAAAAAGGTCCTCCGTAATATGGCCTAGCTCAGCAATGCCTTCATACATCATCATCATTGAATTGCCTTTGATGGTATGCATAATACGGAATATTTCTTCCATTCCTTCTGAAAGATCACCTGACACTTCACTGTCCATTATGAGTTGTTCCAGCCTATCAATTAGCTGTATGGTCTCATAAATGTACATTTCGAGCATAGGATCTAGTTTTGGCGTATCTGTCATAAACTCACCTCTCTACTAGCACAGGTCACTTACACCAATTTCTTGACAACTTCTATTATCTGCTTTTCTTCGAATGGTTTAATGATAAAGTTTGATGCTCCGCTCTCAATAGCATTCCTTATCATATTTTCTGTTCCCATCGCCGTTACAACAACAATTTTGGCTTTTGGATCAATTTCTTTGATTTCTTTAATTGCATCAATACCCGATTTACCTGGCATATTAATGTCCATTGTAACTATATCTGGCTTCTCTATATTATATAATTTTACTGCCAGATAACCGTCTTCTGCTTCAATAACTTCATAGTTTTCGCCTTCGAAAATCAGCTTTAAAGAGCTTCTCATAAATTCGGCGTCATCAACAACAAGAATTTTTTTCATAATTACCACCAGCCAAATAATTTGTCCTTAAGTCATATACCCTATCGAATTTCTAGTACACACATTTTCATAAACTCCAGACATTTCCTAATTGTCTCGAGTGCTCTTTTCTGTTTCTTTAGGTAAAAGTATTACAAATTCAGCATACTCTCCAACGTTTGAATTAACCTCAAGTTTACCTGCATGTTTATTTACAACAATGTCATAAGAAATACTAAGACCAAGCCCAACACCATCACCTATCTCATTCAAAGAGTAAAATGGTTTGAAAATATCCTTGATAACTTTATTATCAATACCAACGCCATTGTCTTTAATTGTACAACCTACATGTTTTTCCATTTGGAATGTTCTTATTTCAACTTGACCTCTCTTGTCCTTACCAGAACGCTTTATGGAGTCTAAGGCATTCATAAGTATGTTTAACAGAGTTTGATTTATTTGGTATCCAATAGCTCTAATACTCGGTATAGTCCTATCAAGATCTAGTTTCAAGTCAGCTACGAACTTCATTTCATTTTTAGTAAGGATAATAAGATTTTCAATACCATCATTTATATTGTAGTCTTCATAAGCTTCTAGTTGATCAATACGTGAAAAGAACCGAAGTCCATCTACAATCTTACGAACGCGGTTTAAACCGTCATCTGTGTCTCGATATAAATCTTGTAAATCCTCTCTGATAAAATCAAGATTAGATTCTAGCTTCATATTATTGTATTTCTCTAGAATAGAACTAGATTCAGGCACAAAGCTTTTTGCTTGTGAATATACATCCTCCATATCAGAAACATACTTTTCATATGTTTCAAAATAATCTTTAATGACATTAAAATTACTCATGACAAAGCCAAGAGGATTATTGATTTCATGTGCAACTCCAGCAGCAAGATGCCCCATACTTGCCATTTGCTCTTTCTGAATCAACTGAAGCTGCGTTTCTTGTATTCTCTCATTTAATTCTAAAAGCTCATCGTTTTGTTCTTTCATTGTTTTAATTGAATCTGATAACTCGATTTCAAGCTCACTCTGATGTAAAGCATTCTGTATGCGTGCAATGAACTCATCCGTATCAATTGGCTTGCCAATATAGTCTGCCGCTCCCAGCGAAAAACAATCCCGCATATATGATTTGTCCGATAATGAAGTGAACATTATAACTTTGAGTTGTTTGCCATATCCAAGTTTTTTTAGTTCTACAAGGACATCCATTCCATTCAAACCAGGCATGATAATATCGAGGAGCATAACATCAATCTTTGTCTTCTTAATAATTTCGAGCGCTTCCTCACCGGATCCAGCTACAAGGATTTCTACATTTATTTTGTTTTCTCTTAATACGTCTTCAGCCATTCTACGAATGACTCTCGAATCATCCACTATGAGAAGTTTCATGGATTCCCCCCATTTCATTCTGCTACTGGCAGCTTAATTGTAAAACATGTCCCTTTGCCAAGTTCTGATACCACTTCAAGTTCTCCACTATGCTGCTCCACTATAATATCCCAGGCTATACTGAGTCCTAGCCCAGTACCAACACCTTCTGGTTTTGTGGTGTAAAATGGATTGTAAACTTCATTAAGTTTCTCTTTTGAGATGCCTACACCATCATCACAGATGGTACAACACACAAGATTTTTTTCCATAAATGTGTTTATTCTCAATAGCCCCATGTTACCTTGATGTTTCTCTTTAATTGCATATACCGCATTAACAATCATCCCCAGGACAACTTGATTAATTTTGCCACTATGTGCATTCACCAAAGATATGTCTCCATATTGCACTTCAAGAACAGCATCGTACTTAAACTCATTTTTAGATATCATAAGTGTACTTTTAATACCCTCATTTAAATCGTATTCAATAATGTCATCGCTGTCATGTGCAAACCTCTTTAGTCCATTTACAATACTTAGTACCCTCTGCAAACCTTCATCTACATCAGTAAATAAGTCTTGTATATCTGAAAGTATAAAATCAATATCACGACTTTTATACAGGACCCGCATATCTTGAACCACTTCTATATCGCCCTGATTTGCAGTCATTTTCTTAAATTCGTTTGCAACTTCACTAACATCTGAGAAATACTGGTTCAAAGTGTCAAAGTTGCTTTTTATATAGCCAAGCGGATTAAATATCTCATGTGCAACCCCCGCTGCAAGGTGTCCTATCCCTGCCATTTTTTCTTGATTGATTAACTTATGCTTTACATTATCATTTTGATTTAGAGACAGCGTATCTTCTGTGTCCTTTAAAGTCACAATGACTCTGTTTTTATTGTCCCGAATAACATTGTCAAAATGTATGCTTACGTCATATATCCGACCTTCAACATCCATTTTTGCGTGTTCAATCAACTCCGACTTCCCACTAATTAGCGTTTCATTCAGTTTCTTGATTATTTTATTGTAATCGTCTTCTTTAAATATTTTTAAACATTCTTCGACTTGAGTAAAATCTTCATTAATAATGTTGTCACATGCTTTATTACGATCAAGAATAGTAGTTTTGTCACAAATAAATACAGGGACTGGTATAAAGTCGATGAATTCATGCTCATAAAACATACACAGAACCCCTTTCAACTTTCATCGTTTTTGTTCATTGTGTTAAGATTATGTTGGTTGACCATTTGAATTAACTTGAAGTTCAAGTTCCAAAATTATGATTAGTTTGTCACCCTTCCAAGAGAGTTGTAGACCACCACCTAAACTTCTCATTAAATGATCTAATATAATTACATTTGCCTTTCTCACAAGTAGACTTGCTTCGTGAGATACAGCTGATTCATCTATTAAAAGCGTCGCTTTACACATGGCCTGACCTTTTACAAAATAAGGCTCACTCTGTTTCAGAACAATGTTGTATATATTCCCGACTTCACATTTCAATATATTCTTAAATACCTTTCTCATAGTAAATAGTAACAATCTAAAATTGCCTCTATATGTACCTGTCGCATTTTCAATACCAATAAAACCAACATGTCTAACATGTTGAATAGGATCATACTTCATTTCAGGGTGCATAATGTTAAAGACAATTGTGTTAACTGCCTCTACAAAATCCGCCATTGTCATATCTACATACTCAGAAGGGAAATGAAAAGCCAGTTCTGAGAAAAGTTCAGTAATGTGTAACATGATTCTGTCATAATCTTCATCACTTATCTCACCAGTAAGCCTGTTTTTACAAAGACCACTCATAAAATGGAATGTATCATTCTGAATTTTAAAAAGCTCCTTAAAATCGAGCTTTATGGTCCGCAATTTTTCGTCATTGGAACGAAGTAATTTTTGATACAACTCATTTTTTTTTAGATACAGATTTTCTCAAGATTTCATTCTCAAACTTAACATTGTAAAAATCTATTGCATCAATAATAACTCCTTTAAACTCATTTTCAAGGTCCCAGGGCTTTGTAATGAATTTATATATATCAATTTGATTAACTGTCGCTAATACTTGTGGTAGGTGAGTGTATCCTGACAATACAATTTTAACCACATCAGGATAGAGAACTTTAACTTCTTTTAAGAGCTCAAGTCCAGTCATTTCAGGCATTCTCATATCTGTCACAATAACGCTAACATCCTTGGTCTTCATAATCTCAAGTGCTTCCTTACCACTTGAGGCAAATAACTTCTTATATTTTTCCTTCATAAGCCCACGTTTGAGTGATTTTAGAATATTCTGTTCATCATCTACAAACAATACAGTATTATTTTCATGATTAATTTCCATATTGTCACCCCCAGTCTATGATGTAATTGATGTCCCATTTAATTCCTTCTCAAACTCGTCTATAACCTTAAGGACGTTTTCCTCCTGAATTCCCAAGTAATCATAAGCTTCAGGCTTAAGCACCTGGCAAGACGTTTTGTCCTTCAATAGTTTCCAAGAAAAATAGTTTGCAATATGTACCACAGAAACAAGTTCCTTATTCATAACTGCATCATTCATTGGATCGTGGTGGAATAGAGCTGTTTCAACTATTGGTACAGGGATCTCCCACCAATTTAATAAGTAGCCACCAATTTTTTGATGGTCTACACCAATAATTTCTGACTCAATTTCAATAATATTTTTTTCTGGTGATTCTTTCATAATCTCAAGAACTTGTTTAAATTCATCCATAAAGTATTGATATATTACAACCCTTCCAATATCATGCAGTAGACCTGCTGATGCAAATATATTTGGAACCTTTTTAAACAAACATTTTTGATAAATGGCACTCATTAGTCTGTTTGTCAAATTCACGTGTTCCCATAATGTCCTTTGAAGATCTCTATCGATGCCTAGGCTTGTGAAAATGCCATTTGATAAAACTATATTTTTTACGTTAATTAGCCCAACGTACATAATTGCTTGCGAAATTGAACCTGTTTTTGCTCCATAAAATGCTGAGTTTGCTACACGTAACAATTTACTCGCTATAGACTGATCTTCCTCGAGTTTTTTTGAAATCGTTTCTATATCTGCATTTTCCTCTACCATCCGACAGAGCTCTGCATAAAGGTCAGGAACAGTTGGAAGCTCATCTAAATTGTTTATCAGATTAAGTAATTTTTTATCCTTTAATATGTCCTCAAGTTCAAACAACCTGTCAATAAGAGAGGTTAACTCTTTATTGTCCCATGGTTTGAAAAGATAAAGCTTTGCAAGGTTATCTTCAAGTGCACTATAAATTTTCTTGTTATCTGTATATCCACTAAGCGCAACTCTGAGTGTTAAAGGTGATTCTTGTTTCACTTGTCTTAGAAGCTCCAGACCGTCCATTTCAGGCATTCTAATGTCTGTAACTAATAAGTCAAACTCATTTTCAGCAATTAAAGAAAGTGCAGATTCTCCACCATCTGCAAAATGAACTTCGTAGTTGCTGTTCACAAATAACCGCTTGAGTGCTCTCAGTATTTGTTTTTCATCATCAACAAATAGGATTTTCTTCATATCAGTACCCCCGGTATTAGTTTATAGGTGCAAGTTCTGTAATCCAGCAACTTAAACGCTTCCATGACTATTTCGTCGCAATTTATACTATACTTACCCAATTAATTAAAAATCATACAACTCTTCCTAGCACATTTTGGGAAAAGTTTACGCCTAGACTCAGACTTTAACTATACTTATAAAGTATTTGGGTATACTTTTTACAACTGTGAGTATAGGAGGTGATGTTTTGAAAATTCGTCCACTGCAAATTGTTGTGTTCATGCTTGTGTGTATTGCCCTTATTATTGCTTTGTTTAATACAACAGGCTTCATACTTTATACATTGTCAATCTCTGTAGTAAGTGCCGTTCTTGCTGGTGTTTTATCTGTCAGCAGTTTCATTACGCAAACGGAAAACAGGCACACACACTTCCAAACTGCCGCCTTCTTTTCGGGGTTTATACTGTTTGCTGAGTTTATTAGCAAAATTGCAAGTCATGATAATTTAGAACACTTAGATTACATTAGCATTCAATTCCGATTTTTAGCAGTTTTTGTAGTACTCCTTGCTGCTGTTATCGGATTAGCAGTTAATAACCACAAGCTATATAGTAGGGTCGTATTTATAATATCTGCAACACTCAGTTCAGGTTCCATTTATGTTCTCTTTATAGGTCAATCACTTCCTGTTTTCCATGACGACCATGTATTAAGCGCATTCTTTACTAGCACTATAATCACAAACTTATTCCTATTGTTATCTATCTATATATTATTCTTGTTTAATAAACGCGTAGATAGAGAAAAAATGTTTTGTATTCCATTAATTACGACACTCTTATTCATTTCCGATGCTATCCATATATTTCATGACCAAATTGTATACCATCATATTATTAGTGATTTTTCACTCATGATTGGTTTCCTTTTAATTCTTACCAACTCAATCACAATAAATATAAGTATTCCTATGAATCGAATGAAAGAAATGAAAGAGTCTTTCTACGACATGCTCTATGATGCTTCAGATGCAATACTCTTGTTTACGAAAATTGATAATATTCCACGTATAGATTTTATCAACAAGGCAATGAGTGAACAATTTGGGTTTGGCTCTAAAGATATGACTAATGAACCACTTTGGACTCTCTTTACCAATAAAGAGGACCTAGAAAAAATTAACATAGAGAGTTCATTCGTCACAGAGAGTATTATGAAAAAAGCTAATGAGGAGTCATTCATTAGCGAACTAAGTTTTCATCCTTTCGAAATCCTAGGAATGAAAGAAAACCTTATGGTTTCACGCGACATTTCCGAATTTAAGAAACGTGAAGCCCAGCTTGATATCTTTAATACAATCTTTACAAACTCTAATGAATCTATGTTCATTACAGATGATGGAGGCATTATTAGATGGGTAAATAATGCCTTTCTTACAATATACGGCTATACCAAACATGAAGTACTTGGTCAACACACACGCATTTTGAAATCAAATATTCACAATGAAGACTTCTACTCAGAAATGTGGAAGGCTCTTGAAGATTCAGGTTTGTGGGTTGGTGAAATATGGAATATGACCAAAACTGAAGACCTCATTCCATTACATCAAAGTATTATAAAAATTCCAGGTTCAGACAGGAACTATAGGTTCGCATGTATTGGTATTGACTTAACTGAAAGTAAACTTCTTGATCAGAAAATATATGAATTGGCATACATTGACAGCCACTCAAATTTGAAAAATAAAAACGCTTTATTGGAATTCCAAGAGGAAGCTAAAAATATTTCAATCATTCTACTCAGACTATCGAATTACAAAAATATTCATTTACGATTTGGGAGTTCTATATCAAATCGTATGTTCCTTAAAGTGCTATTAAATGTACAATCATATAAACCTCACTACGACTTATACCGTTATGATGAAAACACCCTCGCATTCGTTACAAGCAATTCATCAGACCAAAACTTGTCAACGCTTACTGATAGCTTACTTGCCTTCGCAAATGAACCTATTGAAATTGACAAAATATTACTGAATCCAATTATTTCAATTGGTGTTTCCACTGCATCAATTAATGAAAATATCATCTTAAGTAGAGCTCTATTTGAGGCTGAATCCGCTCTTAGGTATGCAGAAAGTAGAAAGTACAGCTTCATTGCTCATTTTAATGACATCATTGAGAGTGAAATGCTGGAGTCTTTCGATTTCAGAAATGCTGTAACTCAAGCTACTGAAAATGGAGATTTCACTGTTCATTTCCAACCAATTATTGATACTTATACCGGTGAACTGTTTTCCTTTGAAGCCTTGGCACGTTGGAATATTGATGGTGAATACATTTCACCATCTCGTTTTATACCAGAAGCAGAAAACAGCAATGCTATTTATAGTTTAGGGCTTCAAATACTTGAACAAAGCTGTGAATGTGTTTTGAAATGGAAATCTTATCATAGTCAACTGAAACTCAATGTTAATGTATCCCTACTGCAACTAGAAAATGGGAAATTTGTTGAAGCCCTCGAAAAAATCATCATTAAAACGAAATTTCCCCCTTCCGATCTTATTTTGGAAATTACGGAGAGTATATCAGTTCAAAACAGTGAAGTAATATTAAATACGATTGAGTCTATAAGCAATCTAGGTATAACACTCGCTCTTGATGACTTCGGCACTGGATTTTCTTCTATTCAGCGTCTAAAAAATATGCCAATATCAATCGTTAAAATAGATCATGGCTTTATAAAAAATATAGACGAGAGCATAGATGATACCTCTGTCATTACTGGTATGATTTCCTTGTCACACAAAATAGGATTAGATGTAATCGCTGAAGGAGTAGAAAATATTGACCAGCTCCAAATCCTTAAAAATAGAAACTGTCGATATGTACAAGGTTACTTGTTTTCAAAACCAATGAGTATTCAAGACTCGGAACACTACGTTAAAACCTACGACAGCAAGATCATTTTCAATAACACTATTGTTCTTGATCTAGAAAATTATGAATCTATTGAAGACACACGATTCCACAACAATGAAATTTTAGGATCATGTATATTTGATCTCGATGGCATAATAATTGACTCTAATAGAAACTTTTCTTCTATAGTTGGTGAAAGAAAATCCGAGCTAATTGGAGAGAGCATTAACAGCTTTATAAAGTCTGACTTAAATGATTTTATTTATGACACTAGAATCGAATCCAATATCATTGAGGCATCAGGATTCATACAAAGAATAGATGGAACCACGCGATATGTCATCTATAGCTTGATCAATGAGTTAGACAAACGTTCTTCTCAAAGTTTTATCCGTTGCTTTATTGAAGATATAACAGACAATCTTAATGACGAACTTAAACTATTAAGGGTACGTCAAGGGTATGAGCGAATATTCCACAATGCCCCAGCTATGATAATTACGTGGAATCAAGACTATGAAATAATAGAGTGGAACCAGTCCGCTATGAATACTTTTAAGCTTTCGATTGATGAAGTAAAAGATCAGTCTATTTTTGATACAATTGTTCCAGAATCTGAAATACGGACATGGAGGCAATTCGTTGACCAAGCAATAGGTGGGTCTAGTAACATCGTTAAACTCAAAGCCCAAGATCGTGACGGCGAAATTCATATTTGCGAATGTCACAATGATATTGTTAAGAATTCAGCAGGTGAAATTGACTTCATAATTACAATTATGAAGGATATTACTGAAGAAACAAAAGCTCAAGCGCAGTCAAGCAGTTTACTAAGTATTATAGATAACGGTCCTGCATTAGTCTTTATGTGCGACTCCAAAGGAAACGTACTTTACAAAAGCAAAGCCTGCATGGATATAGAACAGCTTAGATCAACAAACCAAATCGACAGTCTTAAGATTAAGTACTATAATGACCTCGATAATGAAATAGAAGTGCCTGATCGCAGTAAAATTGATATGTGGACTTCAACGGGTAGTCTCGAAGTCTCTGAAAATGATGTAAGAAGAGTTCGTGTCACCATATTCAAAGATGAGGTTACTGAATTACAAAGAAAACTCTTTGTATATATTTTTATGGATTTTACCAAGGAATACGATAATGTCCAATCAATTTCTCATTTGAAAAATATTATAGTCGATCAAGAACGTCTTGCTGAACTAGGACATTTGTCGGCTGGTATTGCCCATGAAATCAACAACCCATTAAGTTACATGATTTCAAGTTCAGATATTTTGAGAACAGAATTACAGGATATGTACAAGATAGTGCAGACAACTGATGATGACGCCTTTAAGTACTTATCAACAGACATAGACGAGATTTTGAACGAGTTTGACGAAGGTTTAGAACGTATCAAAACAATAGTGACAGGTTTAAGATCCTACTCCTGGGCTGGACAAACTGATGAGTATGTTCCATTTGACTTAAATAAAACGATTGAAAAAGTCCTAACCATTGCACATAACGAAATAAAATATACTGCAAATGTATCTTTAAACTTAGCTGAACTCCCTATGATTGAAGCTATTGGTAGCAAAATAAGCCAAGTTATACTAAACCTAATCATCAATGCGTCTCATGCTATTGAAAAAAAGGACCTCTCAGATATGGGCACTATTAATATTACGACCGCCCATGACAGTCTATACGTATATTGTGTAATAGAAGACAGTGGTATTGGAATGCCTGAGGACGTGCAAGATCATATTTTCGAAGCCTTTTTCACAACAAAACCAGAAGGTGTTGGTACTGGACTGGGATTAAGTATATCTAAAGAAATTATTCAGGATTTGCACCACGGCTCAATAACCGTTGACAGTGTTATGGAAAAAGGAACTAAGTTTACAATAGCATTACCATTAAGTCAACCTCGTGCTCCAGAGTCTTAAGTCAGTTAACATATTCAATTAGATATTGAATAAATCTAATTTGACTTATAAGTTTTTTGAGATTTATGACAACATGCTTATATGAAGAAAGTGAACAAGCTATGTATTTCTAATACTGAACCATTTGAATTATCAAACTTTTTTCAAAACTAAGCTTTACACGTACATGATCACTGTGTATAATGAACTAAATTTATAAATATTCGTTCGAGTTGATCGAACATTAGTAGTGTGACACAGAGGCCGCGATTGTCATGAGTACCTTTCTAGGAAAAGGGGCTATCGCCGAAACGTATGAAAATACGTTGGGACTATACTGAACAAGTATGGTACTGTCTGTTATTCGCGTACCCAGCGAGTATAAGGAGTGCTGTCTCACACGGGGTAAAAGGTTATTATTCGCATGCTTATTAGCAGACTGGCCCTTTTACGCCTGTCTGCTTTTTTAATTGGTTTCGTTTCCAAATTTTTACAAAACAGCAGCAGTAATATCATCCCCGACGCACACATTTGACAAAATCTCGTCACCAAATGACGAATTGGAGGAAATTATGAGACGACTAGGAACAATGCGCGTCAATGACATGGGGAATCTGGAAATCGGCGGCTGCGATGCAGTCACTTTGGCTAGAAAGTACGGAACACCATTATATGTCATGGATCAAACAACAATCGAAGATAGCTGTAGAATGTACAAGTCAACATTCAGCCACCCAAAAGTTCAAACCGAAGTTATATATGCATCAAAAGCCTTTCTGACACTTGCAATGTGTAGACTCATTCAGGCTGAAGGGTTATCACTTGATGTGGTATCTGGTGGAGAACTATACACAGCAATGAAAGCTGAGTTTCCAGCTGAAAACATCTATTTCCATGGCAATAACAAAACTGTTGATGAGCTCATAATGGCTCTTAACTATGGCGTTCGTCGCATAGTCATCGACAATGAAACTGAAATCGAAATGCTTGAATACTTATGCTCTGAACTTGATAAATCCGTTGAAGTTCTTATTCGTCTAAACCCAGGTATTGAAGCACATACACACGAATATATTCAAACAGCAAACAACGATTCAAAGTTTGGCATTTCCATTCACAGCGACCACATTTGCTCTGTGATTAATCGCTTAACTGATTCGTACTATATCGATTTAAAAGGTTTCCATTACCACATTGGCTCTCAGATTCTTGAAGCGGAATCTTTTACAAGAGCTGTTGAAACTATGATGGATTTTCTTGATAAGACAAGAACAGAATGTGGCTATACAACACTTGAATTAAACCTAGGTGGTGGTTTTGGAATATACTACTCTGAAGCCGATACCCCACTTGATGTTGGTGGGACTATGAAGCAAATATTCAAGACGGTGCTTTCAAAATCAAAGGAGTTAAAGTTCCCGATTCCCAAACTGCTTATTGAGCCTGGTAGAGCTATTGTTGGCAATGCAGGTGCAACTCTATACAAGGTTGGTGGCATAAAAGAAACATACGGAGGTAGAACATTCGTGTTTGTTGACGGTGGTATGGCTGACAACCCACGAACGGCCTTATACGATTCCATTTATGAAGCCGCTTTAGCAAACAAGATGCCACTTGAACCAACTGTAAAATATACAGTTGCAGGCAAATGTTGCGAATCTGGCGATATTCTAATTAAAGAAATTATGCTCCCCCCTGCAGAACGAGACGATATTCTCGCGATTGCAAGTACAGGTGCATACAACTATTCCATGGCAAGTAACTATAACCGCCTACGAAAGCCAGCTGTCGTGTTCGTTAAAGATGGGCACTCCCAACTAGTTGTTAAGCGTGAAACATACGAAGACATTTTAAGAAATGACGTCTAAGGAGGTACAATATGAGTAATTTATATGTCGTTAAATACGGCGGTACTTCCGTCGGCAGCATAGAGAAAATAAAAGGTGTCGCAGAAAGACTCGTTGAGAGAAAATCAAAAGGCGACAATTTAGTTGTGGTTGTGTCTGCAATGGGCAATACAACAAACGCTCTTGTTGATATGGCAAAAGAAGTTTCACCAGAACCTTGTCACAGAGATATGGACATGCTTTTATCTACAGGTGAGCAAGTATCCATTTCACTACTGAGTATGGCAATTAAGTCTCTCGGGCATGAATCTGTGTCATATACAGGCCCGCAAGCAGGTATTGTAACTGACAACAGTCACACAAGAGCACGAATCAGCCAAGTGGACAACGCAAAAATATCTGGTGCACTAGAAGATGGAAAAATCGTTATTATTGCAGGTTTCCAAGGTGTTACAGAAGACGGTGAAATTACCACACTTGGGCGAGGCGGATCAGATACAACGGCTGTTTGTTTAGCTGCCAGCTTAGATTGTCCATGCGAAATCTATACAGATGTTGATGGGGTCTATGCTATTGACCCAAGAGTGTATCCTGAAGCTAAAAAACTTGACATTATTTGCTATAGTGAAATGCTTGAAATGGCAAGTCTTGGTGCTAAGGTTCTTGAAACACGAGCTGTTGAATTGGCAAGCAAGTTCAATGTTCCACTAACAGTTGCACTAAGTACAGGTGAATACCCGGGAACACTTATAAAGGAGCGAGACCTAGAAATGGAAAAGCGTGTCGTAACAGGACTGACAATAGAAGACAATTGCCTAATGGTATCTCTGAACCGTATACCGTTTGAATCAAAAAATATTACTGAGATATTTGCTCGTTTAGCTGGTAACAACGTTTTCGTTGATATGATCAGCCAAACAGCTCCATATAATAGCTTTGTAAATGTTTCATTCTCATCTTATGAGTCTGCAAAACATCAAGTCAAAGAAATTGTAGAGGCCCTAAAGTCAGATTACCCAACTCTAGACTATTTGATTGACGCAAGTGTAATCAAGCTTTCAGTCGTGGGTATTGGTATGGTAAGCCAGTCGGGTGTTGCAGCAGATCTATTTAAGCTCTTCTCCGACAATAATATTGATTTTTATCAGGTAACAACATCAGAAATTAGTATTTCCTATACAATAGATGCTGGTGACAGAGACAAAGCCGTTGAAGTTATCGCACAGCACTTCGATCTATAACACTATTAATTAAGCCCTCAAATGCAATATGCAATCATATAGGAACTTGCAAGGCTAGGTCTGTAACCTGGTAAATAGGAAATTCACTCTCTCACTCTCGAATTTTAATGGTCTAGGTGAACTCTCTCACTTAAGATCTGGATTTGCAAGTTTCTCAAAACGAAGATAAGCCTCCATAATAATGGGGGCTTTTTTCATATATACTTTAAAAGGTTCTACAATAAATGAAGTGAAAAATCGTAGCAAAAAAATGGACACCAGCATAAGCCGATGTCCATTAAGTGTTAACTAGTTATTTTCCCAAAACGATCTAAGCATTTGTGCTGCTTGTGCTCTTGTAGCAGTTTGTGTTGGACGGAAAGAACCATCTGCAAAACCACCAACAATTTCATGATACTTTGCAGCATAAACTGCTTGAGTTGCGTATTCAGAAATCATGATACTGTCAGCAAACGCATCAGCGCTCCCTTTCATGTCTTCGCCATACTGTAATTTGTATGCCTTAGCCATCATGACAGCCATGTCTTGTCTCGTAATTGTAGCCTCTGGAGCGAAATTACCTTCTCCGACACCACTTACAAGTCCATTGATAGCTGCAAGTCCTACAGAGTTGTAGTACCATGCGTCCTGAGATACATCCTTGAAGTTCCCTTGAAGTTCTCCTTCAAGTCCAAGCATATTCACAAGATAAGAAGCAAACTCTGCCCTTGTAATGTTTTCGTCAGGTTTAAAGCTTTCATTTGTACGTCCAGCAGTAATTTGGTTTGCTGTCATCATTTCGATGGTTTCTTGAGCCCAGTGGCCCTCAACATCATCAAACACAACATTTGATTTTAAAACAGCATACTTACTAAAGTGAGGTGCTTCAAACACTGCTATACCATCTACAATTTTGGACGGTACATGTTCCCAAACGTCTGCTTCTTCGTCATAGACAAATACACTTAACATATGGGCTTGCGTTTTTAACATTTCGACCATTTCAGATACGTCGATTGTTAGCTCTGGTTTGTCAGATCCAATTTTAACATCTTCTGAACCTGCTTTGAATTCAATCTCATATACATCTGAAACGATATCAACATCAGTGCCATTCTCTGCTTTTGCCTCTTTAACAGCTTGCTTTTGTTCTGTTGTTAGTTTTTCACTTTCAACAAGAACTTCACTGTCAGCAAAGCCTTCTAGCAGGTTGGCAGGCATTCTGAATGTCATATCACCCATGTCAATTTCGACCTCTGCGCCTGACTCTTTTAGGGCGTCTACTGTGTCTTTGTCTAGGGCGA
>LQAE01000190.1_pt1 | contig 21349 bp, 18 predicted proteins | sample 1535771 | NCBI WGS metagenome assembly LQAE01 (sample SAMN04331582, study PRJNA305678) | bioreactor metagenome | isolation source: bioreactor_1 inoculated with Wadden Sea sediment 1st replicate of a... | place: Germany:Bremen
TGATCTTCATGGTCATGATCTTCGTGATCGTGATCGTCGTGGTCATGAACCATGCCTTCAACAATCTCTTCCTCTACAAGACTTACAGTTTCCATTAAGTTGATTAACTCAATACTCTCTGTATCAACAGACTCCAGAATTTCATCTATCCATATTTCGCCACCTGTATATATAAACATATCGCAATTGGCTATATCTATTCTATCCTTAGGTGATGGTTCAAAAGAATGTGTTTCCATACCTGGTGACAGCAATAAACTTACATCTGCCTTATCTCCAACAATTTGTCTAACAAAATCATATTGTGGAAATGTGGTAGCAATAATTTTCACCTTGCTATCAGTGCCTGTATCAACAGCAGAGACACTCTCTGTAGAGCAGCCAGTTAATGAAAATAACATGTACATACACAATGTAAAAATACTTAGTAATCTTTTCATGAATTCAACCTCCAACGTGGTTTTATCTTGTTTTTGAGCACAAAAATAAAGGGGTTTGAAAAAGTGCACTCACTGAGCACAGCCCCTTATTGGAAGTAAATTTTAATTATTCATTTTTACCTTAAGTGTTACTGGAGTAGGCAATAAGACCATTTCCCAAAACACCAATACTATAGCGACACTAACATTCACTATTAATGTAAAGACTCCACCGCTTGCGTTAATTGAACCAAGTCTTTTTTCAAATTCTAATAGACCATCAATATACACGCAAACCGTGCACTCATGCTCAACATGATGTTCACCACAATCATGTTCTGCATGTGTAATTAAAAAACCCATAGAAAAAATGGAGAACAAAATAATATAGAATACTGCAATGAGGCTTATTGATTTTTGAAATTTAAGTATTCTCATGTTTCTGCTCTTCCTTTCCCAAGTGTAATTATTAGAATTATATAATAATTACTTGGAAATGAATAGCTGATTTAGACTATTATATCCACCACATAACTTCAAAGTTCAAGTCAATTACCACAATGCAACATGTTTTCTTCAACATTTTTACTTAACTAATGGATACAACTCATTGTCCTCTCGATTAAGCCTTATCAACAGTTGTTCAAAAGTACTTTCTAATTCAAGAACAAAACCATCGTAATTCTCAGCTATCTTTTCAAATGTGTTATATCTTGTTTTAAACGAAATATATGCATTACTGAGCCCGCCCATTGACTTATCAAATGCCTCTGCCATTTCCTTCGTGTTTTGATTTTCACTCTCCATTAGAAGAGGATACAAATAGCGGTCTTCACTACTTAGATGAAGTCTAAGCACGCCAGCAAGTTTATTAATCTTATACGATAGAAGTTTCAAGTTTTCATTTTTTTTCTCCTGCTTAATACATGTTTTCACATCTGAAATTAACTCCCGAATTTTTAAATGTTGCTCCATTAAATTTTCTATTTGCATATTGCTTTGAATTATATTGTCATACTTTGATTCGAAATTACTCTTCCAACAGTCAATCAGGTCTGGAATCAAAAATTCCAATGACGGATCAAACTGAGTCCCCATATTGTTATGAAGTTCATTCTTGATTTTATCCCATGTTAAACTTTCTCGATACGCTCTATTTGAAGCCATTGCATCAATAGCATCACATAAAGCAAGAATTCTACCACCCATTCTGATTTCTTCTCCTTTTAAACCTTCAGGGTAGCCTTTTCCATCCCAGCGTTCATGGTGCTGATATACAGCTTGTGCAATATCTCCAAGTAGACTTGCCTCGCTAATAATATCTGCACTAATAGCAGGATGTCTTTTCATCTCGCGCCACTCTAAGTCATTTAATCGACTATTTTTGAGTAACACATCATCAGGAATTCCGATTTTTCCAATATCATGAAGTTGCCCTGCAATTTCAATGTAAAACCTTTGAATTGGCTTTAATCCGAGAAGTTTAGCACTCAGTGCAGACATTTCCCCAACTCTATGAGAATGACCTTTGGTATACAAATCTCTGTACTCTAAGGCGCTTATCATACATTTTATTGAATCCTCAAAAATTGCATCTTTTTCAGATTCCTTGATCATACTATACTTGTATTTCATCTCATGACTCCTGTTCACTTAATAAGTAAGGGGAATGGAATAACTCTACACTAAATTATACACCTAGGGTTTAACTAAACATGTTTAAGTGCAGTCAATTCAATAAAAATCAAGTTCCATTTTATCATATTTTACATACGTAATTCTCATACCCTTTTCTTCTGTGAACTAAAGACAATACATTAAACACACATCATGACCTAAATATTCAAGAATTGCTTTATAACTATTTCAACACACTCCGCTTGCTCTTTATAAACAACATGCTCAGCAAAGGGAATGTTCATAAGTTTTGAGTCCTTTATGTTAGACTTCAAGATGTTTAAACTCTCTAATGAAATTAGAAAATCGTTGTCTCCTCTTATGAGCAATGTTTCAGCAGTAATTTTTTTTACGTTGTCATTTGGATACCCCTCATCAGTTCTATCTGTCCACATTTCTACTATAGCTTTCGTTAAATAATCAGCATTTGGCTCAGCATTCACTTTTTCATATACAGTAAATTCATCTTTAAAAATTTCTCTGGCACTTTCAGAAGTTATACCGCTAAGAATTTCTTCTCCTTCGTCAATATCTTCGTTTCTCCAAGATGCACCTATTGCGACTAACTTTTCAACTTCTACTCTTTTCTCTGCTGCTATTCTAAAGGCTACTATTCCTCCATCACTAAAACCTATCATACTAACAGTGTGAAGATTCAAAGAGATTAATAGGTTTTCCACATCGGACTGTATCTGTCTATATGTGAGTTTTTTCTCTCCTAGAGTTGATTTACCATGACCTCTCGTATCTATACCCAATATACAAAAATCATTTGAAATATAAGATGCTATCCCATTGAGATTTTCTATATTCTCAAAACCTCCATGCAGCATTACTAAAACAGGTTTTTCCTTATTGCCTATAATTTCATAGTATATTTTCGCACCATCAGAATCAAACAAACGTCCTTTTTCATGATTAAACATTTTCATTTCTCCGCCTCCTATTCCTTGCTGATGTTTATACTATACAGCATCTAACTTGACACCTGTTTGTCATGTTTGACACTTAATTTATAGAACCCACCTATTAAAACTTGAATATTGTTTCCATAAATTAAATGATCTGGTTAGCGGTTTTGTATTTTCTATTCAACACCATCAGCATCAGTAAGGTATTCAAATTATTTGAATTTCCCAGACATCTATTTAGAGTTCTTATAATTATAGAACATATATCGACTAGATGGTAATATCAGAAACATTGATAGTAAAACCTATACATATTTATTAAGAGGTGAGTTGAATGTTCAAAACAAAACTAACAAGTTTACTAATTGTGGTATTCCTACTTATGACAACCGTAGGTTGCTCAAGTACAGCACCTGCTGAAGAACCAGCAGAAACCACACCTGTTGTAGAAGAAAGTGTGGCAACAGAACAAACAGATTCCAAAGCAGATGAAGAAACTGCTGAACTGGAAGACAGTGTAGTTATCTACTCTACACATAGTGAGGAAATGCTTGAACTTGTTGCAATAGAGTTTGAGAAAGAAACTGGTGTCAAAGTTGAGTTTATTAACTTAAAGGGAGAGCTAGCCGATCGTGTTCGTGCTGAAAAAGAAAATCCACAGTCAGATGTTATGTTTGGCGCTTCTTCTTCCGTATTCCTAGAATTAAAACAAGAAGACTTATTTGCAGCATATGAACCAAGCTGGGGACCAGAGATTAATCCACTGTTTAAAGATGCACAAGGATTCTTCTTTGGAACGATTCAAACACCTGTTGTTATGTTTTATAACGCAGATCTAGTTTCAGCAGAAGACGCACCAAAAGACTGGACTGACTTAACTGATCCACGTTTTGAAAATCAGCTTGTATTTAGAAATGCACTATCATCATCTGCTAGAGCAACCTACTCTGCTCTGCTTCAACAATATGAAAAAGATGGTGACATTGAAAAGGGCTGGGAGTACTTAGCTGGTGTTGATAAAAACACGAAGCAGTACTTCGGAAGCGGCTCACTACAACTACAAGCCATTGGACGTAAAGAAGCTAGCGTAAGCTTTGCTACACTAAGTTCCGTTATTGACAACCGCGAAAATAACAATATGAACCTAGAAATCGTCAATGCTGAAAGTGGTTCACCAGTTATTACAGATTGCATTGGTCTTATTAATGGTGCAAAACATCCAAATGCAGCAAAAGCATTCATCGACTTTGCTGGAAGCACTGAAATTCAAACATTGTTTGCTGATGAGTTCAACAGAATGCCTACACATCCTGCAGCCATTCAAAATGCACCATCTTGGATGGGCGAAATTGAACTGAACGTTATGGATGTCGACTGGGGCGCACTATCATCTACACAATCTGAATGGATGCAAAAATGGGACACTGAAATAAAAGACTCCCAAAAGGATGCACAATAATTAATAGCTATTGAATTATATAGCGTAAGAAGGGGATTCTCTTCTTACGCTTTTATCCGTTTAAGGAGGTTGTATGGGATCGATTAAACTGGAACACATAAAAAAAACATACGGACAAACACTCGCTTGTACAGATATTAACTTAACAATAAACGAAGGGGAGTTCTTCACATTCTTAGGCCCTTCTGGCTGTGGAAAAACAACCCTGCTTCGACTCATTGCAGGGTTTATTCAACCAGACCAAGGTGAAATTTCCATTGGTAGTCAGGTTGTAACGACTTTCCCGACAGAAAAACGTTCCGTTGGTATGGTTTTTCAAAACTATGCTCTTTTTCCGTATTTAACCGTGTATGAGAACGTTGAATACAGCTTGAAAATCCAAAAAATGAATAGAACTAAGTCAAATGAACGTGTCAAGAAATACTTAGATATGGTTGAGCTTGGTAACTATGGAGACCGAAATATCTCTGAACTCTCTGGCGGTGAACAGCAACGCGTTGCTCTTGCACGTTCACTTGCTATGGAACCAAAGGTTCTCCTTTTAGATGAACCCCTTTCTAACCTGGATGCTCGACTACGTTCATCAATGCGTATAGAAATTTCTAAAATCATTAGAGACCTTGGTATAACCACTCTGTTTGTTACCCATGATCAAACAGAAGCCCTTACCATGTCAGATCGAATCGCTGTATTCGAAAAAGGAAAATGTCTACAAGTCGGAACACCAGAAGAGATCTATAACGCACCAGCCAATACATTTGTTGCTGAGTTTGTCGGAGACACCAACCTTTTTAACGCTGATTTGGTCAATAATAATCCGGTACTGACAAAACTGCTTGGCCAAGCTGTAAAACTGCTTCAGGAAGGACAAAGTTTGTCTGTACGACCTCAAAATATCCGCATGTTATCATGCAAATCTATAGGCGGATCCAATTACGCTGTCGTGCAAGACGTTTACTTTACTGGTGGACACAAAGAGTATCACGTGGACTGTGATGGACATAACATTAAAATATCCCAGTCCAACACAACGAGTTTTGACATATCATTTTCAAAAGGTGACTGTGTTGAGTTAGACGTCAGTCCCGAGTCTATAGCCGTCCTGAACAAATAAGGTGGTGACATATTGAAATACAAAGACAAATTATCTAAAAAGTGGCTTCAGCACGGTACAGTGGCCCTCTTAACCCTTTGCCTAATTGTCTTAATTCTTATACCTGCGCTCAAAACACTTGAGGTTAGTCTCACAGAGTCTGGACACTTTACTTTACAAACGTACTCTGACTTTTTTAGAGAGCCCAACAATGTGGCTGCTCTGAAAAATTCTATTGTTCTCGGTATTTTAACTGTGTTTATCTGTGGTGGTATTGGAACACTCTTGGCTTTCTTGGTACACTACTTTGAAATGCCATATAAAAATCTAATAGATAAAATTCTGCTTATACCTATAGTTCTACCAGGATTAATTATAGTCTTTGCCTTTATGCAGCTCTATGGAGAGAGCGGCATTATTACACAGTCTATTAAGTTGCTTTTGAAACTTGATGATATTCCCTACCGCTTCACAGGGCTTATTGGCATACTTTACGTACATGCTTATACACAGTATGTCTACTTCTACCTCAATACGTCTATAGCTATTAAGCAAATTGATTCATCGCTTATTGAAGCTTCGCGAAACATGGGCGCCTCAAATTTTCAAGTTTTCAAAACTGTAATTGTACCTTTTATAAAGCCAGCACTTGTAACCTCAAGCATTATGACTTTTATGTCTGGCATTGGTTCTTTTTCTGCCCCAAGTATATTAGGCGGCAGTTACCGAGTCCTAACGGTTCAAATTCTCATGGCCAAGGCGAATAACTTCATGTCTATAGCTGCTATGCAAGTAATACTTCTTGTTGCCACGGCTCTTGTTTTTTGGCTTTTCATGGAAGGCTATGAAAAGAGAATACAGTTTACACCCTCTGTACGAAAAACGCCGTTTCAACCATTTCCAGTCAAACGTAGACATTTAAAAATTCTCCAGCATGGGGTACTCTATTTTTTATGTTTAACAATTTTAGCACCAGTTTTGTTAATCGTTATCGTTTCCTTTGTGAAACCAGGCACATGGATGATAGAAATTTTTCCTAAAGAGTTTTCCTTTGACAACTACATAAACATATTCACTAAATCCAGAGTGCTTGCACCTTTCAAAAACAGCATATATATGGCTTTTGCAGCAGGGGTTTTGGCACTCTTTGTCGGACTTCCCGCTTCTGCCATTCTTACAAAAACGAACTATAAAATTAAACCCTTCATTGCATTTTTGGTCATGTTACCTTGGGCTATGCCAGCAAGTGCCATTGCCATTAACACTATTAACGCGTTTAATACACCAACCTGGTATACACTAGGCTACGCCCTGGCAGGTTCTACTGCCCTCTTGCCTATTGCTTACTTCATAAATTCCATACCTGTTATGGTTAAAACATTAGGTGTTTCCATGAACGGACTTAACGACACCTATGTTGAAGCTTCAAAAAGTCTAGGTGCTAGCAAAATACAGACTTTCATCAAAGTCGTACTACCCATTCTTACACCTGGCATTCTTGGCGGCTTTTTAATGGTATTTATTCGAAGTCTGGGAGAATACACATTGTCTGCATTCCTTTACACAGCTTCGAATAAACCAATATCTATTGCTATGGTTAATGGTGTCTTTGAATACAAGCTCGGCCTTGCCATGGCTTATGGTACACTTCTTGTCATTACATGTGCAGCTCTCACCAGTCTTATTTATAAACTCGTTCCAAATAGGAGGCCTATTTCATGAAATACACCGATTCAATTACCAACACATACAAACAACACAACGAAGATGCATGCGGTGTCTCTGACAATTGTGCATGGGTCATGGATGGTGCACTCCCACTCAGTAATACGAAAGTTACTAATGCGCCTAGCGATGTGATTTGGATGGTCAATTGGTGGACCGACTATTTGAATAATACACTCCAAAACACATCCAGTTCCATTGCTGATATATTGACCACTGGCATTCACAGTTTTAATACGGAATTTAAACAGTTTGCAGACCCAGTCACACTTTCTAAACTTGATCGTGCATCTGCAGCTATTGGTATACTCCGTGTCCACGAGGATACTGTAGAATGTTATGTTCTTGGTGATATAGAAGTCGCTCTTCGTTTTAAGGATGAAACCTATACCGTGGTTACAGATACAAGTCTAGCTACACTGGACTCTGAAGTTATTAATATGATTTCAAACAATCCAGACAGACAGAAACAAATCGTTTTTAATGGCTATACCCAAGCAGAATTAGATTTACTTCAAAGGAACCGAATGACCATGAACTCACCTTCGGGCTACGCTATTCTTGAACATGAGACCAGCGCCATTCCAAAAGGAGTATATACAAGCTTCCCAAGGGAATCTGTTCATAGTGTGCTCCTTATGTCAGATGGTTACTCTGCCCTCTACAATAAGTTTGACCACTGCACACTGCCTGAGCTTTTAAATGAGGTAGGTGAGAAAAGCACAGACGGGCTTATACCGACACTTCGTCAAATTGAACTCAGTGGACTTGATACTAAAAAACGGCTTCGAAAACATGACGATGCCACTGCAGTATATGTTGAAATTGATTAACGTCTAAACACTATTAAAATCAAACTATATAAGTAATCTATAAAAACTAAAAGATGACCCAGTATCATTTCAGATACTTCAGGTCATCTTTTAGATTATCCACTATGTAATAATTGCATTAAAATATGTGGACTCAGCGTGTTTCTAAATTCATTAGGTAATTGTAACTGTAGGACAATCGCCATTACAAATAACACCACAGAATCGACTACATGGACCATGAGGTTCACACCCAAATGAATCTGCACGTTGTTCGTCAAGTTTAGTCACTTGATGATCAGCCTTAGCACCTTTAATTAAAGTTTCCATAAAATTGTCTCCTCTCTTTAAGTATTTCTATATTTAATGAGAGTCAGATAGAGCATGCTCATATTTAACTCTCAAACATAGCCTGCTTGTATAGCTTATGAACTCGCCTGTTCAATCTGATAGATTTCATGACAAACATCCATTACGTCTTCATCATGTGTTACAATAAGGACTATTTTTTCTAAGTCTTGAAGATGTTTTAAGAAGTTCTTTTTACGAATTCCATCCAAATTATTTGAGGGTTCGTCTAGAAGTATTAAGTCACAATCAGAAATAAGCACTTTAATGATTTTTAATGACTGCTGCTCACCACCTGATAGTGTCAACGTTTTATTGATAACAGTCTCTTCCCCTTCATTAAGAACGGCTCTTACGTCAAAGGCATCAATATAGTTGTTAAACTGATTTCTATTGTAGTCAGTAACACCTAAAACATCTTTTGCCTTTCCCTCCATTAAGGGGGTGGATTGAGACATATAACTAATATTACTCCTAAGCTTGTTCATGTTTAAGTGATTTAGTTCCAAGCCATTTACCATAACAGACCCGTAGTCAGCCTGTAAAAGTCCTAACAGCAATCTAAATAGAGTGGTTTTCCCACAACCATTTTGTCCAACAATGGCATAACGTTTTTGAGATTCTATATGAAGATCATATTTGATTGCTTTATCATCAAACGTCTTAGAAGCTTGAACAAGTTTTATATTTGTAATTTGATCAATTTCTTCTCCATCATAGTTTTCTTTTTCAATAAATAAGTATTCTTCCAAGCGGTGTATGCTCGGCTGAACTGAAAACCATGTGTTTCTAATATTAACAAGTGAATCCAAGGGGTAATATAGTAATCCACCATACATTGAAAATGCTATCATTTCACCAAATGTCAACCGACCAGACTGAATAAGGTAAAAGCCAATACCGTATATAGCACAAAGGAGTAATGTTGAAAACACTCTTGATAGGTTGGCTAACACATTTCTTAAAACACCTTGTTTTCTTGTACTGTTGATAGAAGACTCAAGTGCTTCTTCATATTCCTTAACAACATCATTCTCCAAACAGTTAGCTTTTATGTTCTCAATGTTAAGAAGGTATTTAAGTGACAACGCACCTAATTGATCACGCTTGTCTTTTATGTCTGATGAATGCCTCTTAATTTTCTTACTCTGACTGAAATTAATCAGTACCATAATCAGCACAATGAATAAAACGATAGAAGTAACAAGAGCCGACATTTGAAACATAACTGGAAATACAAAAAGTAGTGTTAGGCAACTTCTCCACAATTCAACAAGAGATGCACCAATAAAAATCTTTAATTCTTTAACATCATTTGATATAACTGAAAGGATGACGCCTTTATCTTTTTTGTTATAGAAATCATATTTTGCTCGTACAAGATTATTAATAATATCTCTATTTAAATGAAAACCTACTTTATTTCCAAGGATCATATTCACATGATCAGAGCAAAAGTTCACTACAGCAGTTATCACACCCACTAAGAATAGATTTACAATCCTTATGGCTTTATACTGCCCATCAAGAACCACTTGCGTGTACCTTGGGAAAAAAGCAACCAGAGCCATATTCACAATAATTAATACAGCTAGTGCAACAGCGTATTTAACATTTTTTTTGAAGACAGTAAAAATCAGTCTCATTGCTTTGTCATTCTTTCATAACTCTCTAGCATATTTTCTTCCATTTCATATAACCATCTATCACATGACTTTTTCCCGCTTATAACTTGATCGGCTGGACATCCCCCCATGCAAATAGGTAGAACATTACATTCTATACACTCCTTATCATCAAAAGGTGAGTACAAAACGTATTTATGATCAAAAGCCGCTTGTTTTGGCGTTGTTGGTTCCATTAAGTGACCGATGCTTCGTTCTTCAAATCCAATATCGTTCCAACACTTATAAATCATGCCTTCTGGTCCAATTATCATGTTATTAAGAGCGTTTGCACTACAATATATCCCTTTCGTTTTTGGATATATTGGATCGTGTTCAATAACATTATTCTCAAGTATTTTCGTTAACTGTCGTGACGTTATAGCATAATCTTGTGTGCTCAAACATGTTTCACTTAAACCATCACAAGTGTCATTTATGTCTTTTACATGACCAAAGTGAACATGTGCTGTATCTACACCTTGTTCCTTAAATAAGTTGAGCAGTTCTGGAATATGCTCCATATTTGACTTATCAATATTTACTCTAATGTCTATTTTTTGTCCTGCTTCAAGCAGTAGTTTTATATTTTTTTATAATGCGGTCAAATGTCGGGCCGCCATTTAATAAGACACGCCGTTGGTCGTGAATGCTCTCAGGTCCATCAATTGTTATTTGCACATTATTAATTGAAAGTGTTTTATACACCTCAATTTTTTCCTCATCAAATAAATATCCGTTGCTAACCATGCTGGCTGCATACTTTACACTATTACTGTCACATATCTCTTTGAACTTAGATGTCATTCTAACTATGGCATCAAACTCCATCATAGGTTCGCCACCAAACCATGAAATTGTTATGGACTTTCCTTTTTTCGCTTCAATCTCAACCAGCTCATATATTTTTTCTTCAACTTCTGCTGTTATACTCTTAATTTGTCTCTGTTCAAAGCAGTAGTCACACCCAAAGTTACAGTTCATGGTTGGTGCTATAACAAGACCAAGTGCATTTTTTTCTCCATACTTTGATTTATTGTATTTGATTTTAAGGAGATCAAGCTCTTCGGTCGCGTCATCAACGATATAACCAGCCTCTTTCATTTTGTCAAAAATCGCTTTATCTTCTCCATTAAGGTCATCATAGACAATGTCTTCTATATTATTTAAAAGAAAATCAAACCTTTCATTCACTAAAGACAAGTCTGTCGTAAAACTATTAAATGCAATTGACTTATCTTCGTTCAGTTTGACAGAAAAATTATAGTTTGATCGTTTCATATATGGTCCTTTCTTTAAAAACCAAAACTCTATTTGTGGATATTACTGTAAAGTTGCAATTTGTGATGTTATAATTATCGTGTAATGATTTTAGTCATTTCTGAATATTATGTATGTGTTAATATTAGTCATCTAAGTATTATATTAACATTAATCGTTGGAATTTTCAAAATTTTTAATTTGTTTTTATAAAATCAACAAATATTACACGTGTCACACTGTACAGGAATGATGAACTCTAGAAAAACAGAAAAAGGAGATTAGATACTGAGTATAGCTCAGTATCTAATCTCCTTTTTCGGTTTCAGTGTTACTTATTTGTATAAATGATTAAGTAAACATACTGCTTACTTGTGATATGGTTCACCGTATTGGTTATAAAAGAGGTTTTTTCTAGGCGTTTATCAACACGATACTAGTGACACTTTTAAAGCCCCCTTATTCCCCATTCAATAAGCTTGAAAACAAATTCAATTGCTCGTACTCATCTTCCTCTATTCTATAAATACTTTTTGGATTATGTTCCATAAGAAAAGCATAGTTTATTTCCTTTTGTTTTGTCATGATTTGAACCTTATCTTCATTTGTACTTCTCAGTTTACAGCTATAAACTACAGGGAAGTAATCACTTATAAACTTACCTTCAGCATGAGCAGTAAACGCAATCAACTGATACCCCAGTTGCTGTGCTATTAGAAATACGGGTTCGAGAACATGACTGCTCGATGCAGCTCCGAATGGATTATCTAATAGAACCGTTCTATTTCTTTTATTTCGAGCGGTATCAACATATCGTTTTTCAGCAAGATAATTTTGAATTCCCAAATAAAGCGTCATGTTCTTGCTCCATTTTTCACCACCTGACCATTTCATCGTATTTCCCCAATCTGTCAGTTGGCCTTTAATCAGAAAATCATTTGTTACTTTTCTGCACTTTACAGAAATCTCTTTAGACATAAAAATCTTGCTAAATAGGCGTTTTGTCGATAACCAAACCATAATATCTTTTTTCATTGCTGATGTATCTTCTCTGCCCTCATCATTTAAGTATTCACCTGTCTGAATTTTGTTCGCCATCCAGACTAAGTGATCTCTGATGCTTTGCTTTGCAATGTATTCACTGAACTCTGGTACTGTAATTTTAAAAATTCTCTTATTATCATTCTTAAGTTTCACTCGGGTTTTAGACTCTAGAATACTTAACTCTTGAACAACTTTTTTTAAATACAGATACAACCGATCAATTAGCTTAACAATCTCACTGTCAACTTCCTTCAGATTAATTTCTGACATTCTTACAACTTGATCAATTTTAGTATTAATCTTTTCCTGCCAAGAACATAGTGCGTCATATGTATCTCTCTTCTCAATAAATGTCAGGGTCGAACTCTTAAGTTTCGGATCTGTAATTTGGTCATGACAGAACCTTTTAAACTGTTCTTTTACCTTGTTCTTCTTCTCATTTGCACCTTCTACATTTCTCTGAATTATTTCTAACTTTTTAATTAATGCTTTAACAGTTTTCAGTCTATTGTACTGATAATCGTTGTTTAAGCTTTCTGAAATCTCGCTGGTTTCAATGTCAGCCCGTAGAAAATCGTACCTGCCGTTTTGCGTTTCCATTTCCCGAATCACTTGCTCTATTTCATTATGAAGTATCTTCGTTGTGGATTCTTTTTTTTCTAGTTCCTCAAGGTTTCTATCGATAATGCTTTGCTTACTCTTAAGGGAATCCTCAATCATTTCTAAGGGAATATCAAAATTGACCATCTCATCATATACTTTAAAATAGTCTTCTTCTAAGGTCTGAACAGAACCAGATAAACGCTCAAATCTACCTTTATAATCCGATGTTACACGACTGGTTTGCCTCTGCTCATCCTTTAATTTTTTCACAGACGCCTTTAACAGTTGCATCCGATTAACGTCTTCTTCCATCACATATGGTTCAATATCGTCTTCAGTCTTATCTAGTCTATTGAGCTCTTCTTTTATTTCTAAAGTTAACTCTTTACATCGAGTTTTTATATCACTGATTCTAGCTTCGAGTTCCGACCTTTCACTTTCAATCCCCATCAATCTTCTTATAACATCATCAAGACGTATTTCGAGTGCTCCTCTGGTTTCTGTCGTAAATACGGGTTCATAATCGCGTACTGTTTTGTATAACCGACTGTCTTCTATCAGACGTTTATTGGCATCTACGTCTCTAAGGCTGTCTTTTAACTGGTTGAACTCCTCATCAATATTCTCTAATAATTGATCTATCTTTTTTCTGTTTTCTACCCACTTTTCACGCTCTTCGGTTAATAGTAAAAGCTCTTTTTCAATCTCTGAAAGACGTCTTTGATCTACAATAATTTTTTGGACTTTTTCTAATTGGCTCCCAAGCACACTTATTTCTTCAGTAATTACGGCATTTCTAGATGTGTAGGTTTCAATTTTTGTTCTCATATCAGAAACCAGAGCCAACTTCTCCTCAAAAGCTCTTGTATGCTGCTTGAGAGATGTCCTCGTATTACTTAATTCATCTCGCAAGGCCAAATACGCTTTCTGTGGATAATCCGTTAAAAAAGTCTGCACTCTATTCATAAATACATCATACTGCTTTAACTGATTTTCGCATATTTCACGTTCCTCTTTATGCTCAGTAAGTTGTGACTCTATGATACTTTTCCAAGCTACAAACTTTTCTTCATCCACGTTTTCATTCCAAATCTTTGGAACAATACTTTTGAGCTGGTCAAGCTTTAAACTCCCATCAGCTAACTGCTTGACTTCCCTGTCGGACAACAAAATAATCGGTGACTCGATTTTGTCGTTATCCATCATCAATCGATTCCATATACTTTCTTTTTCACTCTCAAGTGTAACAAGAGTTAATGGCCAATATGGAAAATTTCTACATAAATTTTCCAAGGCATCTCCATCATACAATGCAGTTAAATATCTTACACCTGTTTCTACATATCCATACGTGTTACTCAACATCTTTGCTTTTTCTTCTAGTGATGGCTCTGCTGAAAAATATTCTCGATTCTGATGTATGGCAAACTTATAATTGTACTCAGCTTCCCGACAAATAAGTCTTTCTTTCTCGTCCTTCATTTTCTTTATCTCTTGTGATGTTGAACTGATAATATCATCTGAGGCAGTGTAACAATCTTTTCCAATAAGTTTCTTTCCTGTAAGCTGGACATAGGACTCAGCAATACTCCTGTTTTCCTTCTCAATACTTTCAATTTTAGTTTCAATTGATGCAATCTGATTACCAAGTGTCTTTATCGTTTCATCTTGATCACGAAAGGAAGTTTCAAAATCGGCAATCTCTTGTTTTAGACTTGATAATCGTGTACGATTTTCCATTTCCTCTTTATTCAATTCTCTCAATTTGCCCGTACACTCTTGTTGATACTGCCTAGAAAAATTCAAATCCTTTAGACCTATAAGCATATTATGATTATCTGAAATCGCATTGACTAAGGTTTTCTTTTCTCCATTTTTCAATCCGATTTCACTATCGTGTTCTGAAATTTTTTGATGAACGCCCTGAATCTCTTCTTTTGCATTGCCTATTTGACTGCTTATAACGTTAAGTTCACGTTCATGCACAATTCTTTCATTTTCATATCGATCTAACTCTTGTCTAAACAAATAGGAGAGCGAAGACATGTAGCCATCTTTTTCTTCTGACAACGCAACTGCATCTTCAGAACTATCCATTGTTTTTAATCTATTTTCAAGAACATCAAGATTTGTATTTTCATTCTTTAGTAAATTTATTCGTTTTGCTAATTCCAATTTATCCATTTCGAGTTGATTTTTTTCTAGAGCAACTTCAACTTCGTCAAGTGCAGTTTTCGACATTTCAAATTGTGCCTTTGCATCAAGACACTCTTTGTTCTTTTTCTGATATGTATATGCTTTCTTTTCCTGGTTAAGTAGACTCTGGTTAAGTTTAATCTGCTTTTCTTCCTCAGCAAGAATACCAAGCTGTATTTGGACAAGCTCCTCTTCATGTTTAACTCCATTATAAAGCCCTTTTATGATGCTTTTCTTCTTGTGAAAAACAGTATTTTCCTCATGATATGCTTTATAAGAAGAAACATAGCCATTGATATTTTCTTGAATATGCCTATTCTCTTCAATGACACTCGACAGACGTTTATATTCCTTTATGTGTTGACGATGGGCATCGAATATATCTGCAAAAAGTTCTGTATTTTCACCCTCAATGGCTTCTTCAATAGTTGGAATCAGCAAATTATTCACCAACTGAGGTGTTGTAGCACAGTTGTCAAAAAATGCTTCAATCCCACCTTCTGATGAGTTAATTTTAGATATGCTCAGCCACTCTTTATGAGAAAGTTGATAATTTTTCTCCAAATACTCATGATAGTTTTTTAAAGTATCAAAGGTTCTACTTCTTGGATTTTCACGACTCATTCTCTGATAATATTCACTCACTTCACCGTGGGATGTAGGTCTTGATTGGCCATTTGATGTACTCACAGAAAAAGGCAAAGACTCTATGCTTTGCTTATCTCCGGGTTCATAGGCTGAGACATACAAACTTGATGCTGTTTTTCCAGCTTTTAAGTATAGGGTCACCGCAGTTAGAAGATACCGTCTAGGACTCTCACTTAACTGCCACTCTACTGCAATATGAGCTGCACCTGATGACAATTGTAGGGTTTCCCAAATTTTTCTGCCCGCATGGTTGTGCCTTGGAAGTACTGCTTGTAAAATCATTTGAACAAGGACAGTTTTACCACCGCCATTTTCAAGGACAAAGGCTGTATTGTTACTATCAGGTATAAAAAGTTCATCATTATATCTTTTCTGACCATCTTCATAAAGAATGTTCGCCAATCTGATTTTAGAAACTGTCGCCACGTGTTCCCTCCATTTCATCGACTTGGTACAAGAACTCTAGTATCTCTCGATTGTATTCAGAATCCATATAATACCTGCGCACTACATCTTTCGATTTCTCTGTTAACTCAATTTCTAAATTCCCAATATCTATAACCAAATCTTGTGCAAGTAAAAACTGTTTAACCGTGTTTAAAAAACTTAATCGACTATTTGTCCTTGCATCTTGTTTTTTGACTTTTTCATTTGTGTCGTCTATTGCATTCCATTTATTTATAATCGACAGCCAATTATACTGCATGTCTTTTTGTACTTTCTCCAAGATCTCAGTGTCGTGACTGTTTAATGTTTCAATATGCTGATTTAATGTATCGAGCCACATTTCCATTGATAAAAAATCCAAAATAGGTTCAGTCGTATTGTAGCTGTCATAGAATAATCCATACATTACAATAATCGCAAAGTACATTAAGTATATGTCTGAATTAAGAGCATTTCTTGGCAAATAATCACTTTTAATACGCTCATTAGAGATGTGGAAAGGGGAATTCATAATTAATGGAATTAAAAGCAGCTGATTGTTAGTTACAAGAACAGTACAATTCACTTCAAAGCAAAACTGTTCAACCAATCCACGTACGCCATCGTTTAGCAAAAATGAATCATGTTCGTCTAAATCACAGACCCCTGCCAATGACAATTCAGAATATATTTTAAATGCTTGCATGATCTCACTTGTATTATAGTTCATACAGTTCCTCCAAGGTTAACACCATATCACTAATACTGAAATACTCATCTACTTTAATCACGGCGTTCTTCTCTTTTATACTCAATACTCTATACTTGTTTTTAAGTTCATGAAGTGCCTCAACCAATATATTATGTGTTTGATCCTCTTCATCAAATTCCAGTTGTATTGGCGAGAGTTGGTGAATGGTTAACCAGAAATCATAAAAGTATCTTGATTCCAGTATAGGCTTAGTATCGGTAACTTTGACCGCTTCTATTAATTCACTCAAACATAAGGTATTATCAGAGCTCAAATGCAACATGCAAAGCTTCATTAACTCCCTATATATTTTTTCGACTAAGTGATTCTCATCTTGTTCATAATCAGAAACATTTAGATATTCACCACTATGTTCTTCCTGCTCTTTTGAAATCACTCTCTGAGGGTAGAACACAGCAAGCGGTGACCAGACTATGGTATTCTCCATACGCAGGAATGGTTTAGCAAGTTCTCGAACTTTACTTAGCGACATAGGTTCTGATATTATTCTACTGATAATTTCCTTATTGAAATTGAATGATTCTATTCCAACATAATACAGAGATTCTTTTGCAGCAATTAGAGCTGATTTTTTTATATTTATACTTTCTGCTAACAACTCATTATGTTCATGATGCACACGTTCCAGCTCACGGCCAACATTGATAGCCTTTTCATATACCAACCTATCCTTTTCTATTTTCACATCATTCTTTAGACGATGGATGGTTTCAACTACAAAACTCCTAAGCGCATCAAACTCCTGGTTTTCAATTTCTAATCGCCTGTTAATGTCGTCAATTAAACTCTTATAGCTTTCATACACAGTTTCTGAAGTAACATTTCTGTTGATTTCACGTTTGATTTTTACCATTCTTTCTTTCAAGGTGTTTACACTAAGACGCATTTCATCAATTTGTCTAAGTGCCGAAATAAACTCACCTTTTTCAAGCTGTTTTCTCAATAACATTTGACTAATAGAAATCTGATACTCTGAAAAATATTCACTTGTGGCAAAAATAAGCTCAAGTCCATCTTCATCTAATTCATAGTACTGTTTATTCTCGTGTAGATTAGACTGGCCTGCCTTCAAGATGGAATAACTCACAGATTTTATCTGTTCCGACTCAAAATCATGAAACGTCTTCATATGCCTTTTACCATTAGGCGGTCTAAAGGTTTCAATCAACGTACGGGCATGTACTTGATAAGTTTTTCTGTCAATTGCATATCGATCTTCTAATACACTAAAAAGAAACTCACCCAACTCTTCAATTCCTGTGTTCTTGTTACGAATGAGTTTGCTTTCAAAGAAAAACAACAAGGAGATTAATCCCATTTCAAACAAATCAATGGGGTTTCCATCTATATCTTTTAAACGTTTTGACTGTAAGCTATATAAAGGCTGTAGTATTGCCAAACGTTTTACGCGTTCGCTATAGTTGAGAAATAATACATCATGATCTATCATTACACCCCTCCAAAGTAGTTTGCAGTGTAACCATGTTAAGAGCTTCTTGAGGTATGTATCTTCCATTTTCTAATATTTCAAATAATTTTTCTGAGAAGCCCGTTTCAAAGTTTGTCGCTTCACAAAACCTCATCACAGCTTCATTATCTTTTTTCTGGTTCACTTTTCCTTCACTTGATTTTTTGTCTATAAGGGCTTCATATAGAGCTTTTTCAGGCACAACTTCACCAATAATTTTGAGGGAATCCCATATTTTGATGCCTTCATAATCTAGGTCACCAAAGTAGAGAAATATATGTTCAGCTTCATCAAAGGGAAATTGTTTTTTAAAAGATTTTAGACTAGACGTAATTCGCCACCCTGCGCCGTATATCAAAGTTGTATAACAAGTCTTATCCAAAATACTAAGAATCTTATAGAAAATTGATTTATTTTCAACTATCAAATGCTCGTAGTTTGATTTCTGGCTAAATTGGCTACTTAATGCAAACATAGCTGGCTCATTCTCAGTGACTAAATTCATTTTTTCAATAAGTCCTAGCCGCTCTAAAATCTTATATCCACCCTGTTCATTTATCCATTTTTCATCCCCTGTAATCCAGTAAGAACGTTCAGGTAGAGTTGCTGGCTCCAAGGGGAACGTATTCTTATTTAAATATGTATTAATCATTTGCAGATAAGGCAAATCCTCATTCCAGATTTCTAGTCCTTGTTTGAAATAATAGTCCAAATTCATTTCCAGTGAAAAGGACTGTACATGCCGTTGAATCATACGCTTCAAATCTGAATTTAGGACATCTTTTGACACTCTAAATACATTTGGTAGCTTAAGTTCATGAGAAGTATAGCCTGTTGACTTCACACCGATTAATACACCCTCATCCATGAGACCTTTTATTGCACGTCCAGCTGTTTCATATGATGTTCCTGCAGGTACAAAAGATAATAACTCTCCTAGAGAAATTTTCACCTTTTTATATGTTTTCAATTGCTCTTTTATCAGATCAATTAGCTGATTCATTTATAGTTCACCTCGAACTCATCTTTAATTAGAAATCATCAAACGTCTGCTTAGTTGTCTTTTTATCTCTTCTTCCAACATAATGCATTGAATATCCATCTTCTATAACTTGCAAACCAGATTTACTAAACCTAAGTTTTCTTTTTGATCCTTTTCCCCAAGAAACATATACAGTCTTCGAGTGTTTTAACTTGTTTTCCTGGCTTACAATGCGCAATGTTTTATTGATTAAGGATAATCCACTTGTCCACGTTGCCATTTCTCATAATCTTGCTTGCTTAAATACCCTAATCTCATAAGGATCTCTACAGAACTTATATGTCCTGTTTCATGAAGCAATGACATCGCATGCGCACATGTTTTTTAACCAGTTCATTTCTATTCAAAGTTTATTCTCCTCATGCCTTTGATTTAAAGAGATTCGTTAAGTCCTCACATGTCTATATGCATCTCTACTAATTGCTCACATAAGTATTTCAATTTACTGCTCCAATAAAAACTCAGCAATATTCATATGCAACACACCATTTCTTGAACGATTGACTCGGTCCATTGAAATAACCATCTTGGGATAATTATCTTCGATCTTTTCCAGCACTGAGAACTCTCTTTCAATTGTCGATTCTTCCGCTAGTAAATATGTCACTTGAATATACAGCTTTTGATCGCCATTAACTGCAATAAAATCAACTTCTTTGTCACCATATTTTCCAACATAGATTTCATAGCCTTTTCTTCTAAGTTCCAAATAAACTATATTTTCAAGACACTGTCCGATATCCTTTTCATTATCGAAAAATAGACTGCGTATGCCTAAATCATTAATGAAGTACTTTTCATTCGTTTTCATCAACTCTTTGCCCTTGATATTATAACGTGGGACACCATATACCAGATAAGTGCTTTTTGCAGCATCAATATAATTGTATATGGTTTCTTTAGATAGTTTTCTCCCTTCATTTTTCAAGTATTTCGTGATGGTACCTGCTGAGAATATTTGTCCAACATTATCAATTAAATACAACATGAATCTCTGCAGCAATTCTACATCTCTGACAGAGTACCTCTGTACAATATCTCGAAGTAAAATTGACTGATACATGTCCATAATATAATTCTTGGCCGTACGCACATCATCAAACTGAAATTTTCCAGGCATACCTCCAGTTTTTATATACTCAATAAGCTGATTCTCGTCAGTAGTCTTTTCATCATATATTTCCCGAAAAGATAAAGGCAATATCTCGATTGTATAGAATCGACCCGTTAGGTACGTTGCGAGTTCACCAGATAAAAGCTTGGAGTTAGATCCTGTAATGAAAACTTCAGCATTGCCTTTTGAGTTCAATGAGTTAACGACCTTTTCAAATCCATCCACCTCTTGGACTTCATCCAAAAATACATAATACTTCTTATCTGAAATCATTTTTTCTTCAATATGTGCATTTAGTAGGCGGTAGTCTTTCAGCTCTTCAAACTCTAGCCATTCAAAGTTAATAGTAATAATCTGTTCTTTGTCTACACCTTGAGCTATTAGTTCATCTTGGATTTGGAGCAGTAATGTGGACTTTCCAACTCGGCGCATTCCTAGAATCACTTTGATCACTTGCTTCCCAAGTACTTTCCTGATTTCTTCTAGGTACCGTTCGCGTTTTATCATCATAATATTCACCTCAACTAAAAATTACCACATAAAAGTCTTTTATACAAGACTTCTATGCGGTAATTTTGTTTTTAGTGTATTATACAAGACTTTTTATTGAAAAATTTAATTTTGTCCTTTATATACGTTTTGGGATTACTTATGATACGGTTCATTCC
>LQAE01000192.1_pt1 | contig 21201 bp, 23 predicted proteins | sample 1535771 | NCBI WGS metagenome assembly LQAE01 (sample SAMN04331582, study PRJNA305678) | bioreactor metagenome | isolation source: bioreactor_1 inoculated with Wadden Sea sediment 1st replicate of a... | place: Germany:Bremen
ACTCCCTCACTCTTCTGGAACATTTTTCAATTTTTTCCATCATTTTTTGAGGACACACTCACATGGAACCAAAAATAACGGTCATCATTCCGACATACAATCGCAAAGAAGAGATCATTCCAACCATCAAAAGTGTATTAAATCAAACTGTTGACTCTTTGGAAATATTTATTGTCAATGACAATGAAGATGAAAAAGTAGTTTTAACTGTTTTAAATCAATTATCTGACAACAGGATAAAATTTTTGAAAAATCAGAGAAGGAAAGGAGCCAATGGAGCAAGAAATACAGGATTAAAAAATGCCAGAGGGAAATATGTCGCTTTTCTCGATGATGATGACCTTTGGAATATGGATAAATTGGAAAAACAAATACGAAAATTTGATGAATCAGGTGACAACGTTGGATTTGTTTATTCAGGATTTGAAGTGATTTCCAGGATTGATCCCGCTTTTTCAAAAAAAATTCTGCCATCTAAAAAAGGCAACGTCTTTTCCAATATGATCAAGAGAAACTTTGTAGGGAGTCCGACACCTCTTATAAAAAAAAGTGTTTTTTCTAAATCCGGTCATTATGATGAAAATCTTTTGAGTGCTCAAGATTGGGAGCTCTGGATCCGAATGTCTGCTGTAACCCATTTTGAATATGTCGATGAAGTTCTAGCAAAATACGTTGTTCATGGAGACCAATTATCGATTGATTTTAACAAAAAACGCAATTCGATAGAATATATATTACAAAAACACAAAGACATCTATGCCAGAGACAAAACTGCACTTGCATTGAATTATAAAAAAATTGCCGTACTGAATTTTATGAGCGGTCATTTAAGTGAGTGTCGAAAAAGAATAATGGCTGCAATTTCAGTTGATCGGTTTCGAGTTGGCCTGTTTATTCATTTGATTCTATCATTTCTTCCAGTTATTTATCGAAAATATATTTTTCGATTCTTGATGTTGGACTGGGGGGGAATAAAATTCTTATATTGATTTGTTTTTTTTGCCCAAAAAATTGATGAGAGTGGATAATGCCAAAAATCAGCTTGATTATTCCAACATACAATAGAGACAGAGTATTGGTTGAAACAATTAAATATGCAATAAAGCAAGATTTTGAAGATTACGAAATAATTATTGTTGATCAAAACGAAACCCACACCAAAAATATTTCTAATTTTTTCAAAAAATTACCTACTTTTGTACGAATTATCAAACATTTACCCCCTTCTTTACCAAGTGCCAGAAACAGGGCCATTCAAGAAGCGAACAGCCCTATTCTTCTTTTCATTGATGACGATGTAATATTCAAAGAAAATTTTATTTCCGAACATTATAAATATCACAATAATTCAACGATCGGATGTGTGACAGGGAAAGTCGAACAGAAATCCATTTATACGAATAAAATTCCGCTATGTGTTAAATCAGAATTTTTACAATGGATTTCTGTTAAAAAATTTCAGAAAAATGACTTTAACATTGCTTTTCGGTCAGCTGGAGGGAACATGTCTTTTCCCAGAGAATTGGCTCAACGGATAGGCGGATTTGATGAAAACTTCTTAGGAACAGCTTGGGGTGAAGAATATGATTTTTCTCTACGTCTAAAAAAACAGGGGTATGTCATTTTATATAATCCATTCGCCTCAATCTTTCACTTGAACACCCAGACAGGAGGCGTTAAAAACAGAAGCCGGTTTAATGAAAAGACCGTTTACTGTAGAGGCCATAATCTTACATATTTAATCACAAAAAACTTTTTGGGGAAATGGACTTTGTTGTTTCTTTTTTTCTACACATGGAACAACTATTTTTAAAAAAGATTACGTTTCGTTGAAAGGCGCCAAATTTATCGCAAAAGGCTTTTTGTTTTTTATAAAAGGGTTGTACGATGGTTACAATGACGCATTGACAAAAAACAAAATCAATTTTTTGATGTGAGAATTTTTGACAGCTTGATAATTTGTATAAGCAGCCCAATTGAAGATATGGCAGCGATGTATATAAAAAAATATTCAAAAATTTGTGTGATAAGCATAAAAATAGCCCCATAAATAAACAAGTCATACAGTCCAAGATAAATTCTCTTTTGTGATCTGGATGTTTTTTTTCTTGCGGGGTTGAGATGAGCATCGACAACATAAACGTATAGCATCCAGAACGAAACCGACAGAAAGGCTGTCACTTGAATAATTTCATTCAATAAAATTTCTAAAGACATGGCTCCGGATGCAGAGCAAAAAATAATACAGATATCTTTTACCCTGTCAGATATGGGATCCATAGTAGCAGCGAATTTTGATCCTCTATTGCTCAGCCTCGCAAGTTCACCATCGACACAATCCAAAATATGGGAGATTTCTATTCCTATAGCGGCAATAAAAGTGAATACAATTCCGCCTTTCAAACTGATAAAGGCGGATGCGACGCCTATAATCATTCCAACAATCGTAACCTGCATCGGGGTTATCAATGTATTGACAAGCGATGGAGATATTCTTCTTGAGATAGGTCTTGCAAAAATATGAGTCAACAGTGAATCGGTTCGTCTTTCAATCGTCACTTTTTTCCCCCAGCACATAAAACAAATGACTTAACGGCAGCTTGAACACCCCTTTCCTAAACAGCATGTCCCATTTCCCCAGTTTTTTCATCCACCCGGGATATGTATTACTCTTCACATACTCAATGATGGGAACCTCCCAGTCCGGGATGGAGCGCAGCCGGGGATCACGGCTGCCGTAGCGGCGGTGAAGCCGGACATCCCGGGGGCCGCTGGGATCGGGCCAGCCCGGGGTGTCTACGCTCCGGATTCGGTCACTGTGATGCCGGATTGTTTGAACAGTTTTCTGACCGTGGTGATGTGATTGTATTTGATCTGGCCATGGTTCCAGTGAAATCCATACCAGTAATGCAGGAACCGGTGCCAAGGATATCCCGGCTGAAAATTGTTGCAGGTCACCAAAAGGATATATTTCCGGGAGATGCGCTTCATTTCCTGTAAATAGCGATCGGGTTTTTCAAGTTCCGTCCAGGTGACGAAATTCCATGCCAGGTCAAAGGCATCAGTTTCAAAAGGGGTCCGGCAGGGATCGATCTTTTCCCTGTAAGTCATTCGATCGGTCTGGCCGATGTCGTCCCATTTGGCAAGCATAGTGACTTCCGGATTCACCAGGGTAACATTGCAGCCGGCCATGGCAAATCCGATGGAATATAAGGATCCGGCCGCCTTGGCCCCATGGCTGGGCATTTCAACAATGCGGCTTAGATTCAGCTGACGCGTCAGTTCCCGGTGCAGTTGAATCAGCACATACCGGTCATAGGTGACACCAAACACTTCCCTTTCTTTTCCCATTTTTCTATACCCACCCCTGTTGCCTGTACCATTTTACCGTGTCGATAATGCCCTGGTCCGCCGGAATCCGGGTGGCAAACCCTAAGTCGCTGACCGATTTTTCCATGGAAACACCCGGTCCGCCAGGGTTGACCGGATGTTGTTCCGGGTGACCGGCGGCACTTTTCCAGCGAACCGGCACACGGTTTCAATCAGGGATGCCCCGGCCAGGGCCATCCATTCCGGGACATACAGCACCGGCCGTTTCATGCCCAGTCCCCGGGCGATATACTGCCGGATGTCATCGAATTTTTCCGGGGATTCATTGGTCAGAAAATATACCTGTCCGATCCGGGCTTTTTCATAGGCAAGGATCAGACCGGCAACCGCATCCCTGACATGGATCAGCGGGGTCAGTTTGGGCCTGTTTCCCACTTTCGGGTACAGGCCTTTTTTGTACAGCCGGACCAGCTTGAGCATGTCCCGCCAGTCGCCGGGGCCGTAGACCATGGAAAATCGGATGATGGATGCAGGCAGGTGGTCGGTGTGAACCATATCAAGGATCTTTTTTTCCGCTGTGAGTTTACTGATACCATAAGGGTGAACCGGGCGGCACACAGTGGTTTCATCTGCGGGTATTGTTGTGCATACCCCCATGGCTGCCACTGAACTGCAGTGGATGAAGCGTTTGACACTCGATGTCAGCGCTTCCCGAGCAATATGTTCGGTACCCTGCACATTAATGTCAAAAAAATCTTTGTCCGGCACATTGTAATGATAGGCATGCCCCATGGTGGCAAGGTGAAAGACCCCGTCCATGCCCTCGGCAATGCCGACAAGACGGTCTTTGTCCCGGATATCCGTTTCAAAGAGTTCGATGTTGTTGTCCGGCAGCAGCGGCCTTGCTTTGTCAATGTCCCTGACAAGACACCGGCAGAAATGGCCCTGATCTGTCAGTTCTTTCACCAGCCAGGGTCCGATAAAGCCCGTGGCACCGGTAACCAGCACTTTCATGAACGCCCCGCTTTGTTTCTTCCCTGTATGTAAGACACCACCTTCGCCATACTTTTCATGTCCAGCAATATATTGGAATACATCTGGTTTGCCAAGGGGCACACGCATTCCCTGTTTTTGATCTGCGTGCGTACCTGGTCCGCTTTGGGGCTGTGCCACACCGATCTAAAATCATACCCCGCCTCTTTCAGGTTGCCCATGCTCCGGGTGTACCCCAATGTGCAGCAGGCCCACACATCGCCATAAGGGGTCAAATGAGCGTTGGTGATCCCGGCATAACAGGGGATGGGCTGGGTTTTTTGATGCAGGATCTCCAGGGCCAGCTGGTAGTACACCAGGCGGAAGGCATTGGTCACCCGGTGAAACATTGGTTTTCGGTTCATCATCTGGCACTGGTGGAATGAAAATGTTTTGATGGCCTGCTGATACGCCTGAAGATCCGGGGTAATGTGATCGTCAAAATTGAACATTTCCGATCGTTCTTCAGCGATCTCGTTGCGATAGGAATCCGGATCCAGGGACAGGGCAAACCGGGAAATCTCGTCAATATCCTTGATGTTCCATCTGGAAATCACCGTCCCCAGTTCTGCGGAAAGTTTTGGATATTCCGCTTTCAACCGCTTGAGTTCATGGAACACGGTCATCACCTTGTCAAAATTGCCTCTCACGCCCCGGATTTCATCATGTTTTTCATTCACATGGTCCAAACTGGGTTTGATGGTCAGGCGGGTTTCAGGAGCCTTTTTTTTCAGGATGTCGATGATTTCTTCAAGGGATGCCAGAATTTTTCGGACGGCAATGGCATTGGTGGGGATGTGAATGATCCCGGGTTTCAGGTATTTGACGGCAAGGGCGATTATTTCAGCGAAATCCGGCCTTAAAAACGGTTCACCGCCGCTGACATTGAAAATATAGACCGGTCCCATGGAGGCAAAGATCTGTTCGATTTCATCCAATGAAAGTTCCTGGTTTTTAAGACCGGGATTTTGGCGGTAGATATCCCATATTTTACAGGTCCTGCACCGGGACTGGCACACATTGGTCACCGAAAAAGTCAGGCTGAACGGCAGCGGAGGCTTGTATCCGAACCGATGAGACAGATAATACAGGGGCAGCTTGTATACAAAATGGTCGGGGGACTTCCATGTCATTGCCAGGTGCCATCCTTTTTCTTTTGAAATCGATGGTACAGTGAAATGGTCTGGTTTGCAATATGATCCCATGACATGGCTTTTTCAATCTTTATGGCATCGTTTTTCAGTTTTCGGTACAACCGGTCGTCCGACAACACTTTCAGGATTTTTTCCGCCAGGGCAGCGGGATCACCGCAGGGAACCACGCAGACCGGGTCTGTCACCAGGTCCGGCAGCCCGCCGGTATCAGTGACGATCATCGGGATGTTGAAGGCAATGGCAGCCGCCCCTACCCCGCTCTGGCTGTCAAAATAACGATACGGCAGCACCACCAGATCCGACGCTGAAAACAAAGCACCCACCTGGTCGGCAGGCACATATCCCAGCACTTGAATCACATCTTTTTCCAGCCCGAATCTCCGAATCAGACCTGCATACCGGTTCCAGGGTTCCCACAAACTGCCGGCAATCACCAACCTGAGAGGCAGCGGGCTTTTGGCTTTGATGATGGACACAGCCTCAAGCAGGATATCCAATCCTTTATAGGGCCGAATGTTTCCGAAAAACAAAACGATTTTTTCATGATCGCGGATTTTTCTGGCCTGCCTAAAATTCCGTGATCCGGATTTGAACATGCCCAATGGTCCATGGGGGATCACGGAAATGCGGTTCCAACCGATTTGAAACTTCCCTGCTAGCGTATTTTTATTGTGATTCGAGTGTACAATCAGGTGATTTGACAAATAGACAATCAACTGAGTGGCCAGATCGAAAAGAGATGACGGCTCATGGGAACCGGTATTGTGAATGGTTGTCACAACCGGTATATGTTTCAGCCGGGCAATGGCCATCATGACGGCCGCTGCAGGCAGGGTGGGCAGGCTCCACCACTGGACATGAAACAGATCGGTTTTCATTCTCATGCCGGCCTTGATCCAGGACAAAGGATTATACCAGGCCAGGCTCTGGTAAATAGACAGGTGCCGGGTCTCGATTTTCTCGAAAGTCGCATCTTCAGGGGGTTGCTTTGCCGGATGAAGCCGAGCCGGGTACAGGCTGGCAAATGAATGAAAAAAAAGACGGATGCCAGCTTTGTCCAGAGCCGTTGCCAATCCCAGGCAATAAGGTGATAGTGCTTTCTGGGGCGGCAGGGTTCCCAGCATGGAAACGGTCGGCAATTGTCTGCCGGTCATTTTGATATCGCCGGTTTGATCAGGTTCAAGGGTATCCGGCCTTCGAACAGTTCTCCGTTCACCTCATAGGTCGGCGTCCCCGTCACTCCCAGTTCAATTCCTTTCAACACATCCCATTTGATCTTGTAGCGAACCTGGCGAATATCCGGCGAGGCGGCAAGCCCTTCAAATCTGACACCGCTTCGCTGGGCAAGATCTTTGATATCCAAAGTCTTAACATCCTTTGAGATCTCATATAACAGATCGTTCATCTGCCAGAACCGGTTTTCCAAAGCCGCATAGGCCGCGGCAACGGCCAATTTTCCAGAGGCCGGATGAAACGTTTTGGCCAGGGTCGGATTGAACTTCGGATCCATGGGAAAATGCCGGTGGACCAGGCGGATTCTATCAGGATTGGCTGCCACAATCTGCCTCAGATACATATGCATTTTTCTGCATTGGAAACACATGTAATCGGAATATTCGGTAATGACCAGTTCCGGGTTTTCCGCCCCGATCCAGGGGTCGCCGTATTCTGTCATGCCGGTGGAGATCTCTGCGGTGATCTCGGGCAAGGAAAAATGCCAGTATCTGGGATATGCAAACGGCAGGATGCAGGCAATCCCAAAACCACAACAAGGACCGTGGTCTGATTTTTCCAGGGACGGAACAAAAAAACCACATCCTTTTTCAGGCCGCTGATAAATCCTTTTTCCGGAAACCTCCGCCGGATGATCCAAACCTGGTAGAGCAAGGCAAAGTTGATGCCATATCCGGCCAGGCACACAATGCAGTACACCTTGATCTGAAACTTTAGAATATACGCCAGATACAGGCTGTAACCGGAAAAAAACAAGGCGGTCAAGAACAGCATCGGCCAGAGCCGCCGATGATCTGCTTGGGATAAATACGCAAATGACAGCAGGATCAGAAAAAATCCATACCCCAGAACACCCCACACCGGCACCGGCATGCCCAGAAAAATGGAATGCATGCTTTGGGACACGGTATCGCAGTTAATTGCCTCTGACACGGCACACAGGCTTACATAGAGGATATCGGTGTGGACCCGGTAGTGGGAAACGGCTGAATAACCCATATTTAACAGACCGGCTATGGCTATGACGGTCACTGACCAGAAATACACAGGAAACGGTAAATGTTTCATGACGCTAGGTGCCATCAGTCTTACCCAATTCATGGATTTTCCTGGATTGAACCTCTAACCGTCTTGATATGACAGGGGCGATCAATTCGGGTGTCAACGGCCACTGAAGATTCGTTTGCCTGTTTTGATTTAAAAAATTAAAAATTTGAGCCGCATTGAATTGAGATAAAAGATGATCTGAATATGTTTCAGCTTTGGGCATATTTCCTGACCTGACGCTGTTTTCCACCAGAAGCAGCAAGGAGGACAGGTTACCGTTAAATGATTCTGCAACCCGCCTCAGATAACGCTCTGCTGAAACATATTTTCCCATCATCATTTTAGAAATTCCGAGATTAAGCAATGTCATCTCATCATCAGGTGCGACAGATACTGCTCTTTTTGAATATTTCCATGCTGTTTCAGGATCATTCTGATGCAGCAATATCCTCGCTTTCAAATTGAGATAAGTACCTGAATTTGGTCTGATTGTAAGAAGATACTCAATGTGATTTGTTGCGTTTTCAATTTGCCCGGCTTGTAACAGTGTGAGAACAAGTCGGTGTCGGATATCATGTTTTCCTGGTTTTAGGGTGAGAATGCGTTCGTATAGCCGAATGGCTTTTTTGTAATCCCTTCTATGAGTTGCATACACTTCAGCCATATTGGCAAGTGACACCAATTCTGGTTTGTTTATAGTACTGTCATCCAAATGCCTGGATTTTTCCGACAATTCCAAAATGACATCATAATCTTGAATTTTTCCATAATGACTTTGTATTAAATTCTGATATGCCCGCGCTCTTCCCGGAGCCTTTGCAATCGTATCTTCCCAAAGAGTCTTTCCATCCGCCCATGCCATATTCCGAACAAATGATCCCAGCCCGAACGTCATGATCAGAATGGTACTGAAACATATCAACAGCCCTTTCATGATTTTAGACTGCCGTTCAATTGAATAATAATCCATTATTGTTTTTATCCCTGCTGCAACGGGTAAAAACAAGAAAAAGGACGGTAAATAATTTCTGTGTTCGAAAATAAGTTCCAAAGCAATCACAGAGGATTCAATAATGTGATTCAGAAAGAAAAAAAGGATCGCAAATGACAGTAATGGGTGTTTGTTTATCTGCCAAATGGCAAGGCTGATCAAGCCCAGAATCAAAAGAACGGAAAAAAAGGTGCTCCAGGGAGAAAACAGTCCGGTAGAGATGACAATATCGTGATCAAGAGAAAGCCTGTCTGCGATTGGATAAAAAATCTGTGATAGATAAAAAACCAGAATTCTGGATTGCGTTAGAAGTCTTTCGCAAAGGGAAAATGTACGACTTTGATATCCATTCAGTATTGTATTAATGAACTCAGATGACAAAAACAACCAAACGCCAGAAAAAAACACAACCAAAATAACAAGGCTTGTGATGAAAATCATTTTTTTTTTATTGCCGGATTTTTCATATCCTGAAAAAAAATCATTTCAATGAGCAACAGGGAAACCGGAAGCATCATCGCATTTTCTTTTGATCCTACAGCCAACAAGAAAGAAACAACTATGCCAAGACTCCATAACACACACCTTATCCATGAGTCCTCAAGCCTGGCCCGCAGGTAACAAAAAACGCCAATAATATAAAACATGGCAGCCATGGAAGCCATGCGCTGCACAATATAGGTAACCGCCTGGGTTTGAATGGGGTTAACCGCCCATAAAGCTGCTGCCAGAACGGCAATAAAATAGCCATTCCCTCTAAACCGGCCGGCAAGATTGGGTGAGCGGAACAAATGAACGATCGCCAGATACAAAAAAAAGGCGGTCAGAATGTGAATGCCCAAATTTACAATATGATATCCCGTCACACCTGTTTTGCCAAAATACCAGTTTAGGGCGATGGTCAAGTTGGATACCGGCCGATAAAAAAAAGATTTCCCAAGATCGTCAAACAAAGCATCAGAAACAGTTCCCGGATACAAATTCTCAATGTGAAGTTTCGTATTTTGAGTGATATTGTGAAAATCATCAAAATGAAAAGGCACATTGAATGTATTGCTGTAACATACCAAACAAAGCAAAAAAATAACAGAAAAATCCGCCAATTAATGCACATTTGCCATTCTGTTTCAGATTGATCTTTTTTACTCATTTTTCTTCTGATGTTTTTTGCCGGTATGATTTCACATCCGGTTCATGAGCACTTTACCAGTTTTTATAAAAAAAGCCCCTTCCTGATATTTCGAAATCAAAAAGGGGCTTAAAACAGATTGGTAATTACTGAAATTTTCTATCCTTTACAGGCATTAGGAGAATTTATGAGGTCGCCGGTACTATTAATGGTCCATGTATCTGTATTACCCTTTAACGTCGCGGTCGCTGTGGCTGTGAAACCTGTAGTGTTAGCAGGAGCAATTGTAATAGAATATTCTCCAGTGCCCTTAGTGGCAAATCCAATGGCGTCTTTATCAGTACTATAGGTATCATATTGGGCAAAATAGGCCTCTTGACCAACCCGAATACTCCCCAGGCTGCTTTTTGCTTCAGACTGTTTTGCCTTGCACTGATAATTCATAAAATTCGGAATGGCAATCGCCGCCAGAATCCCGATAATCGCCACAACAATCATCAGTTCGATCAGGGTGAACCCTTTTTTGTTTTTCAACATTTTCTTCATCGCCGTCTCCTTTAGTTTTTTACTTTTATTGACACTATTATGTCAAATCAACCTTTGAGTTATTACATAGCAACAAATATGCCATTTATTCATTTCTACCGGTACAGTTTATAATTGATTTCAAAATACCTGGAATCATAGGGAATATAAATATTTTTTGATTCAATCGAATCATGTCTATCAACCCTGGAGTATCCCAAAATAACAAAAAACGGCAAATTTGACAAAATTTGAAACCGGTTGACGAAAACTGTAAATTCATTTTATGGTCCGACTGGAATCAGATGCCAACAAATGAAGGATGAGTGATTTTCAGACTGGACCCGATCATGACCCACAGAGTTCGAACCCATACCGTCTTTGCCCTGCTCACTGTCCTTGTAATCGGATACATCCTGCTTCTGGCGGCTGTGCCGCCGGTGGACCGGGATGCCTTGACCCATCACCTGTTTGTTCCCAAACTGTACCTGGCGTTTGGGGGGGTTTATGAACTTGCCCATATTCCGTTTTCCTATTATCCCATGAACCTGGATCTGCTGTACCTGATTCCGCTGGCGTTTGGGAATGACATTGCACCCAAGTTCATCCATTTTGCCTTTGCCCTGGTCACAGGATTCATGATTTTTAGGTTTCTTCGACGGCGGACGGACACGGCCCATGCCTGGCTGGGAGTCCTGTTTTTCCTGACCCTGCCGGTGATTGTAAGGCTGTCCTCCACCGTATATGTGGACCTGGGACTGATCTGTTTTTTGTTTGCATCCCTGCTCAGCCTGTTCAAGTGGATCGAATCCGGGTTTAAGACACTACCGCTGATCCTCAGCGGAATCTGGTGCGGCCTGGCCCTGGGAACCAAGTATAATGGGCTGGTGGGTTTGTTTCTGCTGGGGCTGTTTGTATCGTTTGTATATGCAAGGATCCATGCGGCAACCCGTTATAAAAACTTCAAGGCAGCCGGATGCGGGGCGGTGTTTATTCTGGTGTCCTTGATGGTGTTTTCCCCGTGGATGATCCGCAACCTGGCCTGGACCGGCAACCCGGTGTATCCGTTATACAACAATGTGTTCAATCCCCCGCTGGTATCTTTTGAAACCGAAACCAGGGAGCCCGCTCCGGGCATATCCCATTTGCAGTTCCGGCATCTGGATTATGGTGAATCCTGGCTGGCCGTTGCCATGATACCGGTGCGGGTTTTTTCCAGGGCAAAGATGATGATTTCCGGTATTTCGACGGCAGGACCAGTCCTTTTCTATTGTTCCTACCTGTACTGGCATTTGCCGGATTCAAAAGAAACCGGACCCGGCAGGAAAAAGCGGAAATCTGGCTAATGGCGGCGTTTTCCTTACTGTTTCTGCTGTATGCCTGCGCCCAAACATCAATACGGATCCGGTATTTTGCGCCGATCCTGCCGCCCCTGGTAGTGCTGTCCATGATCGGGCTGTACCGGCTTCGGAAGACCGGGGTGCTGGGGACAAAGCTGTCCGGTCCGGTCCGGACAGCTTTGGTGTTTGCGACGGTGGTGGTGATGCTCGGGCTCAATACCGTTTACGTGGCAGAGCGGTTTAACAAAGACAGGCCTCTGGATTATCTGTCCGGCAAACTGACCCGGGATGAATATATCCAATTGTTCCGGCCGGAATATGCCACATTTCAATTTGCCAATGAACATCTGGCAGAGAATTCTAAGATTTTCGGATTGTTCATGGGAGGCCGGGGGTATTATTCAGACCGGTTTATCGCGTTTTCCGATTCGCTTTTCCATAGAGTCGCCAGACATGCCGAATCCGGAAAAGATGTGGCGAAAACGCTGACCAATAAGGGATTTACCCATATTTTGCTCAGTTTTTCCGGCTTCAATTTATGGTTAAAGCAGGCAGCTTCAGAGCATGACCGCCAGGTGCTCAGGCAGTTTTTTGAATCCCATACGAGAATACTGTTCTCCCAGGATGGGTATGGGGTGCTTCAAATTGAACCCTGACTTGATTTCGAACCATAGTTTAGGCATATATAACTGAGCGTTATTGAGCCCATGCCCCTTGTCACCGGCATAACCAAATAAAAACCCCTGATTAGCAATTATCTTTTTTACCGGTATTACCGCAATATTGAAGTGCGACACCGACAGAGTTTTTTCCTTTTTTGGGAAATTCAGATGCGTCTACCGTCAACATTCCCATCCCCTGTTGCTATGGCTTGAACAACCATCTGTTCATACTGTTGCAGCATCGCTTCATTATCCCATTTGTATGGTTTTAAAAAACGCTGGGTCGATCGTACAGATTGGGGTGTTTTAATTTCCAAGGCTAAGTCTTCGGCTGTTTTCTTTTCAGTTGCGCTCATCAGGCCGGAAAGGTATGTCTGTCCAATACTTTCTTGCTCACTGCGGCAGAAGCAGTCTGAAAACATATGATGAAATTCCGTTAATTTTTCAGCAATTGAGTCATAATCAAGATCGGTTAGATCAAAGTTCTCCAGTAATTCAGGCGTTCATTCAGACTGCTGTAATGACAAATTTGTTTCCTCCACAATTTTTAAAGAACCAGTGTATCAGATCAATAAAACAAAGTTTACTATTTTCAATGTCGCTGTAGTAATGGCGTATCCGTTAAAAAGCCTGTTTATTAAAACCTTTTTTCATCAATCCTTAATTTATACCTACTTTTTCTGAGCTGTTGAGTGCAAATTTTTAGTCTTAATAAATTTTTCTATATTGCTTGATGAAAGGCGAATTTCAATTCATTAACAACGAATTCTGTATTAAAATAAATGAATAAAATATATATTTGGCCAAATAATCTGGGTTCCCGAACTTATATGACGAGGTTATCTGTATTTTGATATCTTTCTGATGTATTAAATTGATATAACACATTATTTTCATATGCTGTCATGTTCTCTTCCAAAATTTAATCACACACTTCTCATTATAATCATGCTCTATATAACGAGTTAAATTTCATATTGAATTCAATCAATTATTCGTATTTTCACATATATATATCCTATCGTCGTCAAAAATTTCCGGGAATGCAGGAAATAATCGATGTATTCGAGCATTAAATTTGAAAATCGTTTTTTTTAGCTTGACATTCGAATCATTTTGATTCTATTGTAAATGCTGCCAAGGTCTTGAAGTGCACAGTATTAAAAAAATTTTAACAAACTAAAAGTTTGAAATAGTGAGCGATCTCAACACGGATCGTTTACAGGGGACATCCAAAGCATTTATTGTTTGATAGTGAATAGCAGAACCCGGCTATCGGCCAATAACGGCCTGCTGGAAACAATATAACTCAATGGAGGTGTTTAATGCATGAACCAAAACTTGTCCGTACCTTAGGCTTTTGGGAGTCCTTTGCAACCGCTGTTGGATTGGTTGTGGCTGGAACTACAATGGTTTCACTGGGCTATGGCTTTGGTCTGGGTGGTCCCGCCTTTTTCATCGCAGCATTTGCAGCATTAATTATCAGTATTTTTGTGGCATTCTCATATGCGGAACTGGCAAACATGATGCCGGGCGCTGGAATGATCGGCGATTATACCGCACCCGCACTGGGTCGCCTGGCAGCCATATTCGGTGTTTTGGGCGGTTATATCGTTCTCGTAAGCGCCGCCGGCGCCATGGAATCCGTGGTTGCCGGTATGTCCATGAACAGTTTATGGGACGTAATTCCGGAAAAACCCTTCGCTCTTTTTTTACTTATCTTCTTCCTTGCCGTAAATTTGATTGGTGTTAAATTGTTCGGGAAAATACAATTTTTTTAACTGTTTTTATGATGCTGACACTCGTCGCATTGGGGACTATCGGAATAGCTGGGATAGGCGGTGGCATCAAATTGGCAGAAGTCCAGTTTAATCCGGTCGGCTGGGGAAAGGTGAGCGAGATGCTGGCCATCGGGATCTGGCTCTATATTGGCATCGAGTATGTATGCCCAATGGCCGAAGAGATCAAAAACCCTCAGAAAAACATCCCCAAAGCGATGATTATAGGTCTTGTTCTCATTTTTGTTGCTGACATGATTTTCGGCATAGCAGCACTTCTTTATGTGACACCTGGCCAATTGCTTGACTCAGAAATCCCCCAGTTGGTTGGTGCAAAAGCCATAGCCGGTCAATTTGGCTTTATTCTCATGACAACCGCCACCGTCCTGGCATCAGCAAGCTCAATTGATTCCCATCTGGCGGCTATCCCAAGGATGCTCTATGGCCTGTCCCGGGAAGGCATGCTTCCAAAAATATTTGGATACATCCATCCCCGTTTCAGAACCCCATGGTTCTCAATTTTCATTGTGTTTGCCTGCCTGGGTCTCCCCCTGCTTTTCAGCATCGATCTGAATGTCATCATGACCCTTATCCTTATTGCTTGTATCACCTGGTTAATTACCTATATCATGGCCCAGGTCAATGTAGTTATACTACGAAATAAGTATCCGGACTTCCCAAGAAAATTTAAAACCCCCCTATATCCTGTTCCCCAGATCATCGGTATTCTCGCGTGTATTTACATGATTGTTACAATACACCCGGATCCTGCTATGAAACTTAAGATCTGGCTGGCGGCTGCGGCTGTATCTGCCCTGGTTCTTACATATGGTGTGGTGTGGCTTAAATTTGTAAAAAAATTACCCCTGTTTACACCGGTTTCTCTTGAAGATGAAGTAAATTCCATACAATTGCATTCAACAATTACCGATAACAACTGTTAAAACAAAAACCTTAAAAATTTTTGAAAGGAGGCAGAAATATGTCGTCCATGAAGTATTTTTCGTTTCAACTACCAACACGGATTGAATTCGGCAACGGTGTGATTCAACATATTGGTAAAGAAGCAGTAAAGATAGGTGGAAGAAAGGTATTGATTGTAACCGACCCAGGTGTGCTTGCAGCGGGGCTTATAGAACCGGTGATTGCATCCCTCAATAAGGTAAACATTGAATCAGTAATCTTCGGCGCCGTTGAAACCAACCCCCGTGATACTACCGTGGCCGAGGGCGCCAAATTTGCTGATAATGAGGCCTGCGATCTCATTATCGGAATAGGAGGCGGAAGTCCTATTGATACGGCAAAAGCCATCGGCGTTATCCAGTCCAATGGCGGCTGTATCTCCGATTACCAGGGGCTGGATGTTGTGAAGAATAAAATTCCGCCTTTGATTGTTGTACCGACCACGGCCGGAACTGGCACAGAGGTGACTTTCTGGGCCGTCATCACTGATTCAGAAAAGCACTTCAAAATGAGTATCGGCAGCCCCATGATAGCACCCTCCGTTGCATTAGTGGACCCGGACATGACCATGGGATTACCAGCTAAGATCACCGCTGCAACGGGCATGGATGCATTAACCCATGCGATTGAAGCCTACACGGCAACCCTTAGCGAACCCGTAACCGACAGTCTTGCCTTGAGCGCCATAGAGCTCATCAGCAAAAGTCTTCGAAAGGCTTATGCTAACGGCAACGACCGCCAGGCCCGATATGACATGATGCTTGCCAGTCTCCTTGCCGGCCTTGCATTTGGAAATTCGGATATCGGCGGGGTCCACTGCATGGCCGAGGCAATTGGGGGACTGTATGACATACCTCATGGTGTCGCCAATTCAATTTATCTCCCCGTGGTCATGGCGCACAACTGCATTGCCGATCCTGACAAATTCACACGGATCGCCCAGGCACTTGGGAAAAACACATCCGGCATGTCAACGATTCAGTCGGCGAAATGTGCTGCAGACTTGGTGCGAGAACTTTCCAGGGATCTGAATATTCCATCGGCAAAGGATGTCGGCGTAAATTCGGATGACTTTAAACGGCTTGCCCAGGCTTCTGCCGTAAATGTATCAGTTGAGAGCAATCCCAGAATAATGAATGAGGAGGCCTTTTTTAACCTGTTTGAAAAAGAATACAGCGGGGGTTAAAATGGCGGTAGACTTCGGTTGCCAGCAAAATATGATCAGCAGTATCCCAGGGGACAACATTTCAAGGAAAGCCTTTGGGGCGCTAAGGGGACATGCCGGTTTGTTTATGGAATGCGGAATGCTTGATCAGCAAGAGCACTCAGGTGTTATATCGCTTCAGAACCATAAAACGAGCCTTGATCTTCTTTTCCATGTTAGAAGAAAACTGTTGAGCCGGGTGTACCATCTTCGCATTGTATCCAGGATGGTCCCGAAAAACGGCCACGGGTCTGACGATCATTACAGGTTGGGACTCAAAGTCTCCGGAATCAGGCGATTCAAGCACAGGTTTTCCATTCACGGAAAAGGACATGTTGCTGGGAAAGCCCTTGCAGATCAACTGATTTTATCGGGCCTTATCCAGCAGTTGACAGAAAATGTCACCATCGAGCACCTTTCCATCAGTTGGAATCCGGAATCATGCCAATGGTTGGTTTCAGTGGGACCCTATCCAGGAAGCTACGTCTATCTGATCTTCCCGCCGATGAAGCAGAATGTGAAGCTCAGAAAAACTGAGGCCAACGCCCTTTACGATTTCATAGAGGGTCTTGGCGACTTTCTTAATGCAGGGCATTGTTTTTTTTAAACGAGTTGATATAAATTGCTTAATAATATTTTACAAGGAAAAGAGCCGATAAAGGTATGAAAATGAAAGATACAATGGATGAAATGGATTATCAGATCACCCAGCTGCTGGAAGAAAATGGAAGAATACCAAACACGGAACTGGCAAAAAAACTGGACACATCAGAAACAACAATACGGACACGTATCAAACGCCTGATCGATCAAGATCTGATAAAAATTGTTGCTGTTAGAAATCGTGCAAAACTGGGCAGCGAAACCAATGGAAATATTAAAATCGAGGCAGATACGAAAAAGGCTGAATATATCGGCAGTGAATTAAGCAGAATCAATGAACTCTGGTATGTTGCTCAATTGGCTGGCGATGCCGATTTTGATGCTGAATTCAGTGTTGAGTCCCAGCATGACCTGCTCATCTTATTGGACAAAATCAACAAAATCGATGGTGTGATCCGCACCCGAACCTCCACCCGGCTTAAGCTGGTGAAACAGCTGGGAGAATTTGTAACCTTTACAAATCCTTCCGCCCAGGCATCCGGCAAAGGATAGTCCCCAAAAAGCTGAAAGGCCGGGTCATGTTATGAGCATCAAACAAAAATCTGTAAAAATAGAGGAAACAATGAAAATTTTACGAATAGATATGGGCAATCAATCAGTAAAGTGGACAGAGGTGCCAAAAAAATATTTGACATTGGGCGGACGTGCTCTGACCTCCATTATGGTGAACGATGAAGTACCAGCACCGCAGATTCCCTTGGCAGTGAGAATAAACTTATTTTTGCCCCGGGGTATTTGACCGGAACACCTCTAATCAATACCAGCCGTCTTTCCATTGGGGCGAAAAGCCCGCTTACAGGTGGTATCAAGGAGAGCAACGTGGGTGGTACAATGGCATTTTCCCTTGCCAGAATGGGAATTACAGCAATTATTGTTGAGGGTAAGGCAGATAAAGATAAGTATTTTATCCTGAATATCGAGGATGAGAAAACAGCGATCCTCCAGAGCGCAGAAGACCTGAGAGGGATGCACACCTATGCTGTCACCCAAAGGCTGCGGGCACAATTCGGGGATTCCAAAAGTATCTCTTGTATTGGACCTGCCGGGGATCAACAGCTTTTATCTGCGTCCATTCAATCAACAGATCTCGACGGACGTCCCTGCCGTGCCGCGGGCCGGGGTGGGCTGGGAGCTGTAATGGGCTCAAAGGGCTTAAAGGCAATTGTTGTTGATCTTCATGGCAAAACTCCCACAGAGATTATGGATCCAGATCGGTTTAAAAAAGCATCAAAAGCCTATGCCAAAGATGTCAAAGCAGATGAATTCAGCGGTGAGATATTGCCACAGTTTGGAACTGCCGCTCTGGTTGAGGCGATCAACGAGGCCGGGGCCTTCCCCACCAACAATGCGACCCAAGGGCAATTCAAGGGTGTTGAAAAGATCAGCGGAGAGGCGCTGTCCAAATTGATAGAAAAACGGGGCGGACTCACGACCCATAAAGGATGTTCGCATTGCATTATCAATTGCTCTAATGAGTTTGTAGATGAAACCGGAAAATTTGTTACCTCCTCTCTCGAGTATGAAACGATCTGGTCCATGGGAGGGATGATTGGAAATGATAACCTTGATGCAATTGCCCGGCTGGATTTTCTCTGTGATGATATCGGTATTGACACCATGAATACCGGTGTGGCTATCGCTGTTGCCTTTGATGCCGGCTATGGTGCCTTTGGCGATTATAAGACTGCCATTGCTCTGGTGGAAGAAGTGGCCCAGGGAACAAAAATGGGAGCATTGATCGGTAACGGCCCTGTGGCTGTCGGCAGACACTTCAACCACCCCAGGGTTCCCACCATCAAGGGCCAATCCATTGCAGCATATGACCCAAGGGCTATACAGGGAATGGCTGTAACTTATGCTACTACGCCAATGGGTGCCGACCATACTGCCGGCTGGGTTGTGGGTCAGAATCTTGAGGCCTTTGGCGGTACTGTTGACGGCCACAAGGCCGAGGGGCAGGTTGAGGTCTCCAGGGATGCCCAGATCCATATGGCCGCTGTTGACAGCATGGGTATTTGCGATTTTGCTCAATCCGGACTGGCCTCGGATGAAGGAATGGACAATGTCTACAATATGATAAGCGCAAAATTGGGGAACCACTTTGGGACTGATGATTGGACACAACTGGGGAAAAGAGTATTGCGTGCCGAACTGAATTTCAACAGAAGGGCCGGTTTCACCAACAAAGATGACAGATTGCCGCCCATGTTCTATGAAGAACCCTTGCCGCCACATAATATAGTAGTCAAAGTAAGTGATGAACAAATGGATTCCACTTTCAGGGACCTTTTAGAGATCAGCAATTGAAATTAAAAGTTCACTTACGCGGTACCCTGCCGAGTCAATATCCGGGTGAATACCCGGAAGCTGGTTTGGAACTGGAATTTGACCATCAGCTTGGGGTCAGCGAACTGGTTGATCGGATTGGAATAAAGCCGGGCCGTATAGGAATTATATCTGTTAACGGACTGCGGGCGAATGAGGCGGATTTGATCCCGGACAATGCGGTTGTAAAAATTTTTCAACCCCTTGGCGGTGGATAGATAAAAATCAAATTTTAAAAGCTGTGGCAAAAATCTTGCCGCAGCTTTTATCAACTTTCGGGATTCAATTGAATTGCCCGAAAAAATGAGATAACTATCTTAAATTATAAAGAGAATTAGGTGATGAGCCTCGTTATTTGATATATGGTGAATTTACGGAAAATAAACTAAACAACCACCGGCTTTGAGCCGGTGGTTGTTTAGTTGTCGGAGAATTTAAAAACATACCTCACGGTGCCGGAACACGGTTTTTTAAGCCGGGGACTGCCCAGAATACTATATATGTGGACAATGGCCCGGCGTTCAGATCTCATCATTTAAAAAATGTGGCAGTGTCTTTATCTATCGCCCTGATCCATGCAAAACCGTACAAGCCCCAGAGAAAAGGTAAAATTGAGCGCTGGTTCAAAACCGTGAGATTGCAGTTCCTTCAAAACTTCACCGGCAAAACCCTTCCGGATTTGAATGCCGCGTTTGATGAATAGCTCAATGATGTTTATCACCAGCGCAAACACTGCAGTACCGGTGAAAGTCCGTTTAAAAGATTTAGCTCATCCATGGAATGCATCCGGACGGCTCCGCCGGATCTGAAAGATCATTTTCGTAAAACTGCCCGGCGAAAAGTAGCCAAAGACCGGACCATTACCCTTAACGGCAATATGTTTGAAGCACCGGTTGTCCTAATCGGCAGACAGTGGTAGATGTCAAATACCATGAGGATACGCCCCAAAAGGCCGAAGTGGTTTATAGAAACAAATCATATGGCTTGCTAACCCCTGTGGACCTGTCTGTTAACTGCCGTGTTAGAAGAGACCGGTGGAACGAAAACGATATCCGGATCTTCCCAAAACTTTCCGGTGAAAGTATTTGCAGAACTCCACACCCTTGTCCGATTTGAAAAAGACTCCGGAACCTGGTTGCCTGTAATCCTTGCCGGTCAGCCGGCATTGATTGATAAACTTCAGTACAAGACATCCATCCCGTTTGCTTCACGGATCGTGGCCAAAATCCACATAGAGGGTCTGGATATCAATGGGATGAGATCTTATTTTGTTCATCATTTGCAATTGTACGGGGTGGATGCCAACTTCTTCTCTGATCAGGCAATAACAGCGATACATCAGGGAGCAGGCGGTCTTTTACGAAAAGCCCACAACCTTGCCAGAGGGTCCCTGATTGCGGCAGCCGCGGAAAAATCCATGACCGTGTCAGCGGACCAAGTTCGCATCGCATCATCTGAAATTTTTTAACATCGGAGACGTTATGGCAAAAAAAACTGCTTATCCGCGAATTGCTGAGGAGGGTAACCCTGCTTCTCATGCCTTCATTATTTAAGCTTTCCCATCCATGCCATAAAGAACCCAATAAAATCATTCGGAGCGAAGCGACTTCCCACTTTGTTCAAAACAAACCGAAACATATCCAATCAGTTCAAAATTATCAGAAAATAAAAATTAGGATAAAAGACAAATTAACAGGTTTTTCTGCGCTTGGAGGTATCAAGAACTTGATTTCAAGATTTAGAAAAATTGTTTGGCATTATAATAAAAATCGTATTCCAAACTGCATTCAATTTAACCTCAATGTCCATGCTATTTTTTTATAAC
>LQAE01000193.1_pt1 | contig 21137 bp, 16 predicted proteins | sample 1535771 | NCBI WGS metagenome assembly LQAE01 (sample SAMN04331582, study PRJNA305678) | bioreactor metagenome | isolation source: bioreactor_1 inoculated with Wadden Sea sediment 1st replicate of a... | place: Germany:Bremen
TCGCACCGCCGAATAGTCCAACCAACTTTTCTACGTCACCATGAGGGCGAGGTAGAACATGTGATGATACGACTGTCCCAACTGCACTTGCAGCTTCAACACCACTTTCAACTGCGGCTGATACTGCTGCTACTTGTCCGGTTAGGTTCACTGTCACACTAACAACTTTCCCTACACCGATGACCTTTTCAACTGCGACACACTTTACGTCTGCTGTTTTTATGGCAGCGTCCAGTGCTGCAGCTGCTGTTGCGAGGCCTATTGTTTCGATCAAGCCCAAGGCTTCACCATTCACTTAGAACACCCCCAAATCTACTTTTTCATAGTCTGAACAAAATCGTTCAGGTTCATTGTTTTTGACTTCACAGGTGCAGGTTTTCGAGATGGTCGGGTACCATTTCGATCCCCTTTATTATAGGAAGCTGCAAAATCCTGAACCGTTTTTGATTTTGAAGCGGCTTTTGGTGCAGTACTCTGCGAACCACTTCTGCCAGACCCTGCCGGACCTATCAACTGCTTCAGCGAGTTTTCCTCATTGTTCGAAAGATGAATCTCTCTAGACTGAGTTCTGCCCTGCGCAGATTGACGGGGTTGAGACTGCTGTCCCATTTTTTTATCTACGATTCTTTGCATAATGCGTAACGTCAGTTCGCTCGCCATATTCGTTCACCCCCATTATCCGAAAAGGATATCCATATCGCTTTCAGGACGCGGGATCACATTAATACCGATCACTTCAGCCATGTGGGAAGCGCCATCCTGTGCTGCGGCAACAGCGGAGTTCACAGCTGCAACTTCGCCTTCGATCACAACGCTGATCACGCCTGATCCAACAACATTAAAGTCTTTTACAGTGACATCTGCGGCTTTCACCATTATGTCTGCTGCATAGCACGCTGCGACATAGCTTCTGATTTCAAAGAATCCGAGTGCTTTTCTCATCGCTTACGTCCCTCCAATTCTACTTCCGGGAAAAATTTATCAAGGTCAATGTCCTCGTATCCCGGTATTATAGCCTTTTCAAAGCCTATAGCAGCTTCTCCAAGAGGTTTTGTTGCGTCAATGCCCATTTTATCAGATGTATTATTGAGTAAATGTGATGGATCAAGTCCTGTGCCTTGGGCACCTGGAATGATAACCACATCGTTTGATGCCTGCACTCTCGATGCAATAGCACCTTCTACATCACCTGGGTCAAATATATCAATGTCATTATCAAAGATGAATACATGTTTCATGTCTTTTGTACTGCTAAGGGCAGTTATTATCGCTGTCCTAGCATCACCAGGAAGTTTCTTGTTAATGGAAACGAGACCGTGGAAACGACACCCAGCTCCAATTGTCACATTAACATCTTTTACATCTACAAACCTATTAACGTGAGCATAAAGCTCAACATCTCTAATTAAACCATTTGATAGATGTTCTTCCTTACAAGGTGCAGAGATTTGCATGATTGCATCATTTCTGTGCATGATCGTTTTAACGCGCATCACAGGGTGTGACTTCACTTGACCATAGTATCCCATTAGTTCACCAAAAGGTCCTTCAACTTCTGACTCCCTTGCAGGAATCACACCTTCAAGAACAATTTCAGCATCTGCTGGAACTTCAAGGTCAACAGAGGAACATTTTACTAATCTTAGAGGTTCTCCTCTAAGCGAACTGTCGATCCAGTGTTTGTCTACTCCGTACATATCCGTGCCCACTTGGGAAGCTAGGCAGTAATTGTAATCATAGCCGAGTACAATTGCCACTTCCAGATCCTTGCCAGCTGCTTGCATGTTCTCTATCATGCCTGTCAGTGGTTGGGATGTTACAAGAACACTGAGACTATTTCGACCATTAAACTGTAATCTTCTAATTGATGTAAAAGTATCGCCCGTTTCCGGATCCTTAACAACCATAACACCAGCTGTGATAAAGCTAGATGAGTCATTTTCATGGAATGTCGGCATTGGTATAATCCGTCCGACATCGATGTTATTTCTTATGATATTTTCCTGTACCGGTCCTGATGAAACAATTTCAGGTTGCATCGGTCTTGTGATGGCACTCATATATTTGACCAGTCTATCTTCTCTGGAGGTTCCAGTGAAATCATAGAACATCTCTCGATCGCCAAACATAGCTCCAATCACGGGCATTTTGTGGCCCTTGACTTTATTAAAGAGTACAGGAGTGGTGTGGCCCAGCTTTTCCAGGATGCCACCCATCTCGAATTTGAGATCAACCTCTTTCGAGCACTCTAGCATTCCGTACTTCTCTTTCAATTTAGGAAGACAAGCACGAAGCATCTGTTCTGCCAAGCTGTCACCTCCTTAGGTATACTCGGTTAATGTGTTTATTTCCAACGCTTGAAAAGTCCGCCGTCCAGCCCTAACTGGTCTAATATTCTGCCGATCATAATGAGGACTAAATCATCAATAGTTTCTGGCAAATGGTAGAATCCAGGGGACGCAGGCATCATGATGGCGCCAGCTCTTGAGAGCTTTAACATGTTTTCCAGGTGAACGTTTGTCAGCGGCGTTTCTCTAGGTACGACAACAAGAGGTCTCTTTTCTTTTAAAGTGACATCAGCTGCCCTTTGCACAAGGTTCATGCTCAGTCCATTTGCGACTGCGCCAAGTGTATTCATTGAACATGGAACAATGACCATACCATCCGTCTTAAACGATCCGCTTGCAATTGCTGCTGCAAGATTGTCGTTTTCGTACACCACAGATGACAAGGCCCTCACTTCGTTCATTGTAAATTCACATTCGTGCTCAAGTACATATGCACCCATTCTGGAAACCGCAACATGAGTTTCGACTCCAAGCTCTCTTAAGGCCGTTAGGAGGGCCACTGCATATAAGGTGCAGCTCCCTCCTGTTATACCGACCACTATTTTCTTCATTTACTACTCAACTTTGTTGGCTTGGTCCCCGCCGCCTACCCATGGGTCCTCGCCTCTGTCGATTGAAGACATAAAGTCTTTCATGTCTTGAACCTTAGTGAAAATTGACAGGTCATTTAGACCATATTCGTGCATTTCAGCAGTCTTTGATGCACAGCAATCAGCTAGTGTGATTACTCTGTAAGCAGCATATAGAGCATCAGATGCAGTTGAACGAACACAAACATTTGTCCATACACCAGTTACAACTACTGTATCTAGGTTTTCTTCACGTAGGTAAAGGTCTAGGTCAGTATGAGCGAAAGCTGAGTGACGACGCTTAGGAATAGTGTACTCGTCACCTTCTGGGTAAAGGTCTTTGATAAAGTCAGAACCCCAAGTACCAGCAACAGCGTGAACTGGACGTACACGGAAATCAGCATCGTTCTTTCTGTGTGCTTCTTGGATATGGATCAGTTGAACATCATCTTTTCCTTCAGCATTTCTTGCACGAACCCACTTGAAAAGCTCTTGTAGGTTAGGCACGATATCGTCACCGCCTGGACAACGTAGTGGCGCCTTTTCACCGATAAAATCATTAAGCATATCAATAACTACAATACCATATCTTGGCATACTAAACACTCCTTTGTGCGAATACTGTTAATTGTTATAAAAATAGAAATTATACCAATAGTTTTTATAAAGATTCTATTCTGATAATTAGAACGAGAAGCCTGCGTATGCTTTATTCTATCCAGTAGGATGCATAGATAATCTGGATTTAAGCTTAGGAAGAATCTTGAGGATTCATGCAAGCTTCTCGTATATAGATTAGATTATAGAATTACAATTTTACTTCTTGTCTGGGTATGTGATCGTCTTATCAAGCTTTTGAATGCTCTGACGCTTAACCCACTGACCGAAACCAGGTTGTACCATAATGCCTTTAATTCCGTTAACTTCACCCTTCACTTTGTCAGGGTTGTTGATTCTATGGCTTACCTTGTATTCTTCAGACCAATTTTCATCTGTTGTGTTGAATACTGTATCCCATTCATTAAACTCAGGAAGAACGCCTTCTTCGCCGTCGCAGTAAACCAAAGTACCACGTACAATCGTTTTAACAGGCTTGCCCTTTAGCTTCATGTCATGAAGCGGATTGTACTTCGCCATAGTCACTTGAGCCTTTTGGTCAATTGTCCACTCACGCTCTAGATCAATGATTGTAAAGTCAGCATCTGTTCCAATAAACATAGAACCCTTCTTAGGGTATAGACCCATATGTTTAGCAGCATTCGTAGATAAAATATCAACCATTTTGCTTAGAGAAATACGACCTTTGTTGTAGCCTTCAGAAACAACAATCGGAACCATTGTTTCAACACCAGGGATACCAGGGAATGCAGTCCAGATATCGCGACCAGCTTTTTCTGATTCTATTTCATAAGGAGCATGATCTGTTGCAACGAAGTCGATTGATCCGTTGTTTAGACCTTCCCAGTGAAGTTCGTTGTCTTTCTTAGTTCTTAGCGGCGGAGCAATTTTTGCGTAAGCGCCGTGCTCTGTCATTGCCTCTTGATAGTTTAGAGTCAGGTAATGCGGGCAAGTTTCAGAAGTAACACTCACACCACGTTTCTTCGCTTCACCTACAAGCTGTGCACCAATACCTGTTGACATATGAACGATATGAAGTCTTGCACCTGCGTATTCAGCAAAGCTAATACCAAGCTCAATTGCAACCTTTTCAGCCAGTTCACTTCTTGCTTCAGCCCACGCTGGACCATCCATACGACCGTCTTCTCTGAATTTATTTACATAGAAATCACACATTGCGAAGTTTTCTGCATGAATACCTACAGACAGGCCTGTGTCAGCAACCGCTTTAAAGCACTCAAGCATTTCAGGATCTGTAACTCGTGGATAAGTTGGAACTGATGGTGTCATGTAAACTTTGAATGCTAGAACACCTTCATCAGCTTGTTCTTGAACATTATGTAGCCAGCCCTTACGAACATCTTCGCCAGTAACGCCGCCCCACATACCGAAATCACAAAGTGCTTGAGGTGACCAAAGGTCTACCTTAGTATGTAGTTGGTCAACACTTCTAACTGATGGTACTGAACAACAAGGCATATCGACAACTGTTGTAATGCCACCCGATACCGCTGCTGCAGAACCCGTCAGTGCTGTTTCACGGTGATCAAAACCTTGGAACATAAAGTGTACGTGCGGATCTATACAACCAGGAAGTGTCAGATGACCTTCTGCGTCTATAATTTCAACACCCTCAACACCAGATAGGTCAGTTAAGAAACCAGCAATTTTTTCATCTTTAACCAGAATATTCGTTAGAGTTGTGTCGTCTCCCTGAGGGATTCGAGCATTTTTCACGATTACATCGTACTTCATTCCCATTCGCCTCCTTAAATCTACACTAGACATCAAACTTATGCCAGCACCTCAGATTCACGAGATTAGCACAGCTGTGCGTTGCTACTATATCGCCCCTTCAGTCACGTACGATGTACGCTCCTTATGGTGCGCTCTAGCGCGCCTTGATCTGAACTAATCTCGTGAATCTAACATTTCGAATTAGCCCATCTCAATTTCCTGTACTTACATCAAGTGTCCATCTTGCAGGTACACTTTTTCTATATACCCAGATGGAAAATAAATGCACTTTTTGCATTATTCACAGAATATTCTGTCAACAACTCATCAATCTGAGGCGCGACATAAAGCCGCGCCATATTTAATTGAACCCTTTTGGGGTTATATTCTTTAGAATAGACCAACTATTTCGCCGTCTTCTAGGATGTCGATCTTATTTGCAGCAGGTACCTTAGGTAGACCTGGCATACGCATAATATCGCCTGTCATTGCCACTAGGAAACCAGCACCAGCTGAAACCTTAACTTCGCTAATGTTTACAGTGAAGCCTGATGGACGACCAAGTAGAGTTGGGTCATCTGATAATGAGTATTGAGTCTTTGCCATACAGATTGGCAGGTCACCCATACCATCTTCTACAAACTTCTTGATATCCTTAAGCGCCTTGCTTGAGAATTCAACACCGTCAGCGCCGTAAATTTCCTTAGCGATTGTTTCAATTTTTTCTGCTGCAGGAACGTCAAGGCTATATAGTGGAGTAAAGTCAGCTTTGCCTGACTCAGCAACTTCTACAACACGTTCAGCAAGCTTAACGCCACCTTCGCCGCCCTTAGCCCAAACTTCAGAAAGAACTGCGTCTGCGCCCATTTCGCGACAACGGTTTTCAACATACTTTAGTTCTTCATCAGTGTCTGTAGGGAAAGCGTTAATCGCCACAACTGCAGGAACACCGAATTTTTGAATGTTTTCAATTTGCTTTTCCAGGTTACCGAAACCAGCTGCAAGCGCTTCCATGTTTACGTTGCCTAGATCTGCTTTTTTAACGCCACCATGGTTTTTAAGCGCACGTACTGTAGCAACAATTACTACTGCAGATGGCTTTAGACCAGCTTGACGACATTTGATGTTAAAGAATTTTTCAGCACCAAGGTCAGCACCAAAACCAGCTTCTGTAACCACGTAGTCTGCAAGCTTCATTGCCATTTTAGTCGCAACAACTGAGTTGCAACCGTGAGCGATGTTTGCAAATGGACCACCGTGGATAAGTGCAGGTGTGTTTTCAAGTGTCTGCACTAGGTTAGGCATTAAAGCATCTTTAAGAAGAAGTGACATTGCACCTACTGCATCAAGTTGACCAGCTGTTACTGGCTTCTTGTCGTATGAGTATGCAACCACCATCTTGCTTAGTCTATCTTTAAGATCTTTCATGTCTGTTGCAAGACATAAGATAGCCATGATTTCAGATGCAACAGCAATGTCAAAACCATCAACACGTGTTACACCATTGCCTTTTTTACCAAGACCGATTGTAATCTCACGAAGAGCACGGTCATTCATATCGATAGCACGTCTCCAAAGAACTCTCTTTGGATCAATGTTTAATTTATTACCTTGGTGTAGATGATTGTCAAGAAGTGCTGCAAGTAGGTTGTTAGCAGTTGTTACTGCGTGGATATCTCCTGTAAAGTGAAGGTTAATATCGTCCATTGGTACAACCTGTGCATGACCGCCGCCTGCTGCGCCGCCCTTAACACCGAAGCAAGGCCCTAGAGATGGCTCACGAAGTGCTGTGAATGTCTTCTTACCAATCTTGTTAAGACCCATTGAAAGACCAACATTTGTTGTTGTCTTACCTTCGCCTGCTGACGTAGGGTTGATTGCAGTTACTAGGATAAGCTTCGCATCAGGAGCGTCCTGTAGTTTGTCCATAACATCAAGATGAATCTTTGCTTTGTGCTTTCCGTAAAGCTCCAGATCATCATCCGTAAGACCTAGTTTAGCAGCTACATCAACAATTGGTTGCATTTTGGCTTCTTGAGCGATTTGTACATCTGTTTTCATTGCAGTAGTTCCTCCTTTTAACTTCAAATCTCCTAAAATACCTAACCCGTATTACTCCTTATTCATTCGGGCTTACATAGACAGTTCTCAGTATAATGTCTTTTCGACTATAAAACGTCCAACCGTCCTTTAACCCGTCTCTAACCCGAATGGATCTGCAGCAAAGTTGCTTTCTTCCTAAAAAGCTGTGCTGCTCTATCATTTGGGTAGGTCTAATCTTCCATCAGGTGAGTTTCCATAATTGAAGAAACTTCGAAGTTTTCAAGACCAAGGAAATACTCAAGTGAGTTCAGTAGGTACTCCAGTTTAACTGGACCTACAATTTCCGAGCCTGTTACCGGTACGCCGTAACGCGCCGCTTCATTTTTAACAAAGTTATACGCTCTATATAGAGGTGTTTTTCCACAGTCAAACATATTCATTGATACAACCACACCTTCGTGGTCAGGGAACTTCAGTCCAACCGCACGGATTGTTGAGAAGCCACCAGATGGACCACGTACCGCTTTACCGATTTTCTTAGCGATTGACAGGTCTTCTGTACCTAGGAACACATTATATGCAGTTAAACCTTCTACATCAGCGCTGACGATTGTTGCACCCATCTTAGGATCAAGTTTTCCGTCTTTAGAAAGATCAGGTTTTCTTGCTTCACGATCTGGGTGGTTTTCATCTTCTAAAAGTGCCTTTAAGCCTTCATACTGACCTTTACGAATTTTGCCTAGAGCTTTTCTATCTTCATTTCTAGCGTTTACGCCTGAGAAGAACACTGGAACACCATGTTTCTCGTGTAGTTCCTTACCAATCTCTTCAGCAAGTTCTTTAACTTCATCAAGTTCTACGTTTTTGAATGGGAATAGTGGAATAGTATCTTGACCACCAATACGTGGGTGAGTACCTTCCTGCTCTTGCATGTCAATCAACTCATATGACTTAGCAGCCATATTCATCATTGCTTCTTTAAGCGGACCCGGTTCACCGATACAAGTGATAACCGTTCTATTGAAATCATGCTCCGGCTCAAAGCTAATCAGTTTTACACCTTCAACACTCTTTACTTCATTAACAATTGCTTCAATCACGTCTTCGCGGCGTCCGTCACTAAAGTTTGGGACAGCAAGTATGTATTTCTTACCACCTGACATTGATAGACCTCCCTTTATTTTACCATCTTTTTATGCAGTTTCACCAAATAACTATCCGTTACACCCGCATACCCGTTTAACCTTTGTACTAAACTCTTATACAACTATCCATTCTACATGGTGTTGCCCCTCTCCTTTGTCATATTTTTATGAACCGTGTAAAGATTTTGAATATTCAGGAGAAAATTTTTGTTTTATTTTAATAAGGGTCAAACCCATGTTTTTTTGAGAAAATGGTTATAGCGAATTACTTCTGAGTACATAATATAGTGATTGAGATTTTTCGATAATGTAAAATCTCAACAAAGATAACGTTTTCTCTAATTAAATTTTGAAAGAAACTGCAAAAAATGTTTAGAATATGTATCAATTTGGCGTATTTTTTTCGTGCTATTTCGTTCAAACACAGTGGTATCAGTAGAAAAGGGGGTTTTCTCTTGAGACTTATTGATCTTTCACAAGAGATTTTTCAGGGTATGTCCGTCTTCCCTATGCATCAGCCAACATTCATCATGACGAACATGACTCACGAAGAAAACATGAAGCAAACAGGTTCGAAGAAACTTGGGTTCTCTGCACGTAACCTACTTATTAGTGAACATGGTGGTACACATAGTGATGGTGTATGGGAATACAAGCCATCTGGTGATACAATCGATAAAATGCCACTAGAGTACTTCTGGGGCAGTGCAATATGTATTGATTTGTCGCATATTCCTGCAACACGTTCCATTGAAATAAGAGATCTTGAACAAGCTTTAAGAAAGTCAGGACAAGAAATTAGACGTGGTGATATAGTCCTAATGTACACTGGTCACTACGATAGAAACTTTGGTACTGATAAATGGCAAACTAAGTACACTGGACTAACTTATGACTCTGCTAAATGGTTTGCAGAACAAGGCGTTGTCAACATTGGTGTAGATGCGCCAGCTATTGATCATCCAAGCGATCCTGATTTCTCTGGTCATATCGTTTGTGGTGAATATGACATTACAAACACTGAGAACCTGTGTTGTCTGGATCAAGTTGTTAACAAACGTTTCCTATATTTTGGTCTTCCTTTAAAGATTAGAGATGGTTCTGGTTCTCCAATTCGTGCGGTTGCACTTTTAGACGAATAGTTTTCCACACCTAGTACTTTAGATACAGATGCGTTTCAATGTGTGTATAAAATCGGCTTCGGCCGATTTTTCTTTTTTTGCTCATTTCATACCATTATTTTGAAAATTTAATACGATAAAAGATCTAAATTTGAAAAATAATGATAGAATTTTTACCTTTCGCTGAAAATTTCCACAATTTCTTCACAAAGACTACACATCTATTACATATAATAAAATAAGTCAGTAATATTTTATCTTAAAACCTCGGTAGTCCATTGTCAATTATAGGGACCTTTACTACTAATCAATGACTTTAGTCCCTAGTCAGTTCTATCTTTTTTGTAATATATTTAATATGGATAATTAGATTTAATACATAATAATGAATTTTAACTTCTTATTTAATATGCACGATAATAATGCACGAGGTGGTCCTATGATCCTATTTGAAGATAAAAAAATAAAAATAACAGAAGATTCCGGTGCAGTATCCATTCAAGTATTAGAAACTGGGGTCACAACAAATGATTTCAATTCACTGCTTAGAGACTTTCCACAAATAAAACTTCAGTCATTCACGGTTTTACAAGCCGCTCTTCAGAAACCCGATGGAGCTATGGTGAAAATCGGCACACTTAAACCAGAAATAGAGGTTGAAATAAGTGGAGATGAAATGGCTGCATTTGTGAGAGTAAACTTACCAGAAAAGCAGTGTTTAGAACACCATGACGAAATTTCTTCTAAAATTCTCACTGCTCTTGAGGAAAACGCAGTCTGTGAAGGCATTATTCCAGATGCTCTTAACACACCTTTTGCGCCTGGCAGAAAAGTTCTCGTTGCTAAAGGACGTGCGCCTGTATCTGGTGAAGATGCAAAATACAAATATTATAAGCTCTCTGACAAGAAGCCTGAAATGAACAATTCAGGTAAAACAGATCATTACGAGCTCAACCTTATAAATAACGTCAAATTAAACGATTGGCTTGGTGAAAAGACCCCTCCTAGACTCGGAGAAAGAGGGTTTTCAGTCAAAGGTCGAGTCCTTCCACCTAAAGTAGGCAGAGACTATACTCTTAAATATGACAAGGCAGCGGTTCAACTTGAAATGGAAGAGGAAAAAGAGGTACTACGTGCTAAACACGATGGTGCTGTACGTTTCAAGGACGGTAAAATTACAGTAGATAATCACCTCCATATTCAAGGCAACGTTGACTATTCAACAGGTAATGTTAAGTTCGATGGGTTTGTAACCATTGAAGGGACTATAAAAGACAAGTTTATCGTTGAAGCTACCAAAGATATTGAAGTTAAGGGTGTGAACGGTGTCGGTGCAGTTGGTCGTATAGAATCTACCCAAGGTAGTATTTATATACGTGGTGGCATTAACGGAAAAAACGAAGCCATGATTATTGCCAAAGATAGTATTTACGCAAAGTTTTCAAACGAAACAATCCTAATTGCAGGCAATTCTATTCATATCGGACTATACTCTATTGATAGTTCACTAAAAGCTTCTGAAATTCATGTTGATCCCAAAAAGGGCCGTATAATTGGTGGCGAAATTCATGCTGCCCATAAAATCAGCACTGGCTCTATTGGAAACGTCCAGGAACGTAAAACAAAAATAAATGTCCAGGGCTTTGAACGCGGACAAATAAAAGCTCAACTCGATGCAACAAAAATCCAATTTCAGGAGATTATATCTAAAGCTAATCGCCTTCGTAGACAGCTTGAAATATTCGAAGCAAATATGGATGTTATTGATGAGAAAGCCAAAACAACCTACAAGGGTATTCGAGTTAACTATGAGAACATTTTAGATGATATAAACAGAACGAATCGGGAAGTTTTAAAGCTTGAGAATATGTTAAAAACCCGTGGTGAAGGTGAGGTTAAGATTCTTAACAACGTCTACCCTCGAACATATCTTGAAATTAAGTCACTTCAAAAATATATTGGAAAGCTTATGAACTGCTCTTTCTATGTGAAAGACAGAGAGCTTCATACAGCCCTCGATTAGATAATAAACGCACCAATGATTGAAAGGAGCGCCAACATTGACCCAAAATTCACATAAGCCATACGATGCCCTCCTACGCTCCATTGATTTTTTCTCGCAGAACCTACATTTGGAGCAAATTACGCAGTATGGCTTTTCACTATTCGAAAATCTTGTTCAACCTGACCAAGCTGTACTCTATTTAAAATCAGAGGACCGATATAAAGCTACACATTACAGTGGCTCTACATTGTCTATGCCTGATATTCCAAATGAACAATCACATACAGATTTTGCTGTTTTCAGCGGTTTCATTCTTGAGCATAGAAGTGCAATGGAACGTTTTTTTACAAAAGACATTCTGGATCAGTTTAATGTTGAGTTCATTATGCCTCTTATTTCGGGCAATCAGCTTATGGGGTTCATCTTTTATAATGGATCAAACATGAGTCCTAAGCCAGACATCGCTTTCTTGACTCGATTTAATCATATGCTTAACCTTTCTTTAGAAAAGGCTTGTCGTTTTCTAGAAAGCCAAGCAATGAAAGATGAAATTGATAAGAGACTATTCAACCTAGCTTCTCTTTCTCAAACCACAAAACTTCTAATTTCGGAACTAGAGTCTGATAGAATTTATGACTTATGTATAGATGTTATAAGAGAACTCACTTCTAGTTCTGTTACGAGCTTTTCAACTAAAGATCCAATTACTGGGCACTTAATCACCAGGGCATATAAGGACATTGTAAAGTTCGAGAAGAAAGTCTTCCATCTCGAATTTGTTGACTCATACACCTTACCTGACCGAGTTATATTCAACGTAATGCATGATCATGAAGCCTTGAGTCAAATCTTTTCTAACCCTGAAGTTTTCAGGACTGTTGGTGCTCAATATGTTGTCCTTCTTATTACAGATGAGATTACAGGTTGCATGACTATTGGCGATCCTATTGGCGCATTAAAATACGACAATAAACTGCTTGATCAAGTTGAGAATGTGGCTGGTCTTGTACATTTAGCACTAACAAATGCTAATCAGTTCGAGCAAATACTTGAGCAAAAACGATTTATGGAAGAACAAGCAAAACTACTAAAAAAGATTAACCGGTCTGTAAAAGTCATAAATTCTGCAGAGTCTTTAGATGAGTTATGTCAGGTTTCTATGGATACACTTCAATATGCCTTTGGCGTAGAAGTTGGCTTTATTGCCGCTTATTCAGGTGAGCAAATCCAAGTCAAAGCACCCATTGGGTTTGAATCAAATGAACTAGAAACAATCTGCCAAGCTCAGCTCAGATTTCAAATTAATGATGACCTCCTGGTTTCATACACGAAACCAAATCTTGAAGAGTACTTTTGTGAAAGTCTAGTTAAAATGCTACCAGACCCAAATTGTCTCATTATTGCGCCTATACGCACAACAGGATGGAAACCAGAGCCACTTGGTTGTATTGTAATTTTAAAGCTTTCTAGCGCGCTTCAAGAGGAACAGGCAATACTGATTGATAGTCTTTCAGATAGCATTGCACCAGTTGTGAAGCAGTTTTATGAAATCGAAGAAATGCGTCAGACTTACAAGCCCGATCCTGAATTTAGAGTTAGGTCTCTCTTTGAAAGCTATCAACAAGATATGGAATTTTTCAGTATTGACTACACTGTTAGCATGAAATACATTGAAGCAATTCCATTCGAACCAAATGACCTTTCTTATTATGAGGGATTTGACTACGTTCAAGTCAAAGATGTCATTGTAATATTCTCAACGACTGCACTCCCGAAACAAATGATAGACAGCTCTTTTGTTCCAGAAAGCTTTGAGGATATCGTCAACGGCATTCAAATGCTTCATCTGAATCCGCCAGGATACCAAACTATAGAAAAAATACGGTAATTAGACCAATCTATATATCATAAAAGCCTATTGCGATTGCAATAGGCTTTCTTATACGTACTTTATTCATTCATCGAGAATTTCGGTAGTTTAATTGTTACAACAGTACCTTTACCTTCTTCACTGTCTATTGAAATCTCACCATTATTCTCAACAATCAATTGTCGCGATATTGCCAGGCCAATACCTGTGCCGTCGCTTTTTGACGTGTAGAACGGCTCAAAAGCCTTTGCAATAGCACTTTTAGGAATTCCTTCTCCACTATCACTTACTTTTATAACAACCTTATCTTTTTCAGGAGATGCCACAAGACTAATTTGCCCTCGTTCCTGAATGGCTTGATAACTGTTCATTACTAAATTGATAATAACTTGTTTAACATGATTTGGGTCAGCCCAACACAGAAGTCCTCCAGCGTCAGCCATGAAGCTTACACGCTTTTCAACAACCTTCTGTTTAAACAGTCTATCAACTTCTTCAAACATGTCATCTAGCTCAATATAATCTGGCTCTGAACTACTTGGCTTTGTATAATCTAGAATGTTCATTAGAAGAACATTTAATCTCTTAATTTCATCTGGTACAACGCTGAAGAAGTATTCCTTGAACTCTTCATCTTCCCATTTCTCAGGTAACTTTTTAACATAAGCATCAATTGAGTTTAGTGGGTTCTTAAGTTCATGGGCAATCCCTGCTGACAATCGGCTCAGTGAGTTTAATTTGTCATTCTGACTAAGAAGATCCATAAGTCCTTTTTCATTTGTAAAATCACTCAGCAGTAAGATTGTACCCTCTGACCCTTCTGGTCCTTGAATAGGGATAAATCCATATTGAACATGAACTTTTTCACCTGACTCATATGTTAACGCCATTGTGTCAGTATAGGTCTTTCCAGTTAAAGCTTCACGGTAGCCAGAAATATTTAGACTGCTTACAACACGAAGCATCTGCCAATCTTCTCCAAGTTTTAATCGCTCTTTCAAAATTTTCCTTGCAGCTGTATTGTACTGAACTATTCGCTCTTGATTGTCTATTACGATAATGCCACTTGTAATACTCTCTAAGATATTGTCCTTTTGACGATTGTTCTTTTCTAGAAGTAACTGATTCAAACGAAGTTCCTCAGTACGCTTCTCAACCTCTTTTTGTAGTTTTTGATTCAGCCACACAACAAGTGCTATGCCAATCATACTTGTACCAAATACAATACTAAGTACAATAAGTAATTGATTAATATATTTAGACTGATCTTTAAACACTTCACCAAACCACTTGTTTGCTATACGGTCGTAAGTGCCCTCGCTCTGAATTGATGCCAAACCGCCATTCAATTTCTTAAGAAGTTCGTCATTCCCTTGAGCTACAGCAATTGCATAATTTGTTTCACGCATTGGTGTACCAACAAGTTTGACCCTATCAGCAAGCCGATCAGTCTGAATAATATACAATCCCGTCAGTCGGTTACCAACAAAAGCATCCACCTGTCCATTAATCAGTGCATTTAGTGCTTCTGGTTGATTACTCATTGGAATAAGTTCGATTTCATCGATCTGGCTTAATGCTTCAAAATTCACATCACCAGTCTGATAAGCAACTTTTGTATTTCTAAGATCACTAAGATCTGATATAAACGATGTTTCTGTACGTACAAATATTGACTGTGCATTCACGATTATCGGTTCTGTAAAATCAAACACCAGATCTCTATAATCGGTAACAGTCATGCCTTGAATGACATCTACCTGGCCATTTTCTAATGCTTTAATCGCGTCTTCCCAGTCCATGGGCAGCACTTCTATATCTAGCCCAGCTTCTCTTGAGACCGCTTTAATTATATCTACATTAAAGCCTTCGTACTCGCCATCTTCATTTATGAACTCATATGGTGGGTACTTATTGTCACCAGCCACACGAATTGTAACGCTATCTGCATGAGTGCTGGTTAAAATGACACCAAAAAGTACAAGCGACAAAATAATAACACTCACTATTTTAAGTTGTCGTCTCACTTTACATCCCTCCACGAGCAGTGCTTTAGAGGTATATATACCCCACTTTAAATAGAATAGCAGATATTCGACAAAATTCCTATTTATTTGACAAAGTGTTCATCATATTTTCATGACATATTTCCTATTTTTAGTTCACATACTACAATATATTATACAAACGACCCCATTTGCTACATTTACGCAACATTTGTGCCCAATTGTCATTTGAACTTCATTATACAATATGTATATATTTTAACTGGAACTAAGCAAAAACTAAGCACCTTGTACATTTTACAAGATGCTTAGCGTAAGCTTAATTTTTTTCCTTTCTAATTTTCCTTAGTGTGTCTCTACTTGAGTTTCTGGATGTATACCCTTCCCTTTTTCATTTTGATCTAGGAAGTGCATTCCAACTATTGAGACAACCATCAATACAGATATTAAGTTCCAAGCTTTTGGAATTGAAATGTATTCTAATGCTGATCCCATAATATATGGACTTAACGTATGTCCAAGGCCAATCAACATTGGGAGTACAGAATTCATTCTTCCCCTATGCGAGGCTGGAGTATGGTTTATTATAAATGGTGTAAAGCTGATAACAACGATTATTTCCCCCAGCGTCATGAGGAAAACGGCCATAAAGAATGCTGACTTAGTGGCTATAAAGCCTAAAACTCCAAACCCGAATAAATAGAATAGTCCGCCTAAAATTATTCTCTGAGTGTTTCGTTTGCCATCAAGCTTTGCAGTCAAGTACGGTGTAAACGCAATTACCACTATACCATTAAAACTTGCAAGTATCCCATAAAGTGCAGCACCTGCATCTCCATAAACATCAGCTGCATGTAGCGGCATTAAGAAAGACCACTGCTGATATACAAAGTTGTATCCAAGCATAATCACTGAAAATGCAATAAGTACAGGTCTACTAAGAATAATACTGAAAATACTTCCATCTACGTTCTTCTCTAAATCTGAAAAGGCTTCATCGTTCTTTGTTCTTCCAAGTGTCTCTGGTACATAAATCAGAATAAGCAGTACCGCTATTAGCGCTGTTACTGCGTCAATCATAAAGAATAGAAAGAACAGTTTCTTAGAGAATAATAACCCACCAATTGTAGGTCCAATCGCAAACCCTAAATTAAACCCAAGATATGTGAGCGAAAATGCACTTTCTCGATTTTCTTTATCTGTTAAATCTGCTATTAGCGCCCCATGTGCAGGGTCAGACAATCCAAAGCAAAACATAGCTGCCAATATAAACACCAAAGTCATATTAGAAATTGGCATGAATGCACATGCTATATAACAGACGGCTGCTAGTGAGTCGAACACAAGTAGGACCGTTTTACGACCAATGGTATCTGTAAGCTTGCCCCCAAGTAAACTACTAAACGTAAATATAAATCCGCCAATCATCATAACGAACCCAGACTCTTTTGGTGACATGTTGAGTTCCTGTTTCATAAGGATCATTAATAGTGGGAATACGAATACACCCATAGCGTTAATCATCCTAGCTATGAAAATAACGTAAACTTCTCTTGGAAGTCCATGATACGGCTTAAAATAGTTCTTTATCATTGTAAACATTGCTCTCTCCAATTCCCTTTTCTATATGTTTTAAACTAGTCGCTGTTGTTATGGTCCAGTTTTACACTGGCTCTTCTACCCAGCATTTTCCCCTCTGGCACAGAACTCCATGCTTTATTATAATTGCTAATAAGTCCATCCGTTAAAATATATTTAACGTTATGTTTATTTTACTTCTCCCTATTCATATTGTCAACTTTTGAAATGAAGAAAGCCAGGCATTTGCCTGGCTAAGATTTTCGCCTCAAAGCTTACTCATTCTTTTTATCGTAAACAACGAGAACATTTGGCTCCTTTAGATCCCACCGAAAACTGAATTCTTCAACTCGGGTATTTTCGATATAATTTCGGATGTTTCGATTTAACCCCTCCGGATTGATTGGGGGTATAACATCATCGCAAAAAGTAAAATACATCTTCGGCGTAATCGCACATCCACTGACACCTACACGCCTTGGTTTGTTACCATCAAAAGATTGTTTCCGTAAATGATCTGCCAAGCGTGAGAAAAGTGCCGTTTCTCTATAAGGGTTATCCAGGAGCCTAGAATCTGCTAAGCGCAGTTCAAACTGAATTAAACGATCCATAGGACCTCCTTCCTCACGCCAACATATACTTACCCTCTTAAGCCACTACATAACACTATAAAATTCTGATTTTTCATCCAATCTATGGTAAAATGGAATTGGGAAAAGTGAGATCATGATCGAATTTCATGAGAGAACTTTGGTGTGTTCTATTGCGTATTTAACGCATTTAAGGAGGTAAATTATGATTGATGAAATGTCACTTCAGCCAAATAGTGACTTGCGCTACAACTCTCGTCAAGCTTTAACTGGTAACTGGTGGCCATGTGTTGGTTTAACATTTGTTTACCTACTAGTATCTGTTTTTTTAGGTTGGCTACCTTTTGTAGGTGGTATTGCCGCTCTTATCATTTCAGGTCCATTACAGCTCGGTATTACAATTTTCTATGTAAGTTTCATTCGAACTGAAGCAACTGATTTTAACAAGGTTTTTGAAGGTTTCAACGACTTCGGGCGTGCTTTAGCGGCATTCTTACTTATGGCACTATTCACATTTTTATGGTCATTATTATTAATTATTCCTGGTATTATTGCAGCGTATCGCTATTCGCAAACATACTACATTTTAATGGACGATCCTAATATTAGCGCTATTGACGCTCTTCGTAAAAGTTCTGATATGATGAGTGGTGCAAAAATGAAGCTGTTCATGCTTCATTTAAGCTTTATAGGATGGGGGATCTTAACTGCATTCACATTTGGCATTGGTCAATTGTTCCTTATCCCCTATGTGAATACTTCACAAGCATTTTTCTATGAAGATATTCGCGATGCATTCACAGATGCTGAAAAAAGCTTAGATCTTGACGACTAACTCACTTTAAAACAAAATGAGCTGTATCAAAAATAAACGGTGTGACCATTCTATAAATGGACACACCGTTTTTTATTATGCAGTATTCATTATCATCGTATTAAAGATCTAGAATTCTCATAATTTTGAGAGCCGTTTGAAGGCCATAACGTTCACCTTCGTCATCTAGACTTTTACCCGTAATTTCTTGAATTCTATTAATTCTATATAACACTGTATTGTAATGCGTAAAGAGCTTTTCAGACATTTTTTTCAGGTTTCCATTCGTCTCAAAATAGATCATTAGAGACTTAACAAGCTCAGTGTCTCTTTTTCTATCATATAAAACGAGAGGTTTTAGAGTTGCCTCATAAAAACTAATAAGCTCCTCTTTCAAGTGATCTTGACAGAAAATCTTGTAAATGCCAAGTTCCTCAAAGTTGATGATCTTATCTTCAACAAAGTTCACTGATGCCTCTACAGCCTTTTCAGCATCTCTAAGTGATTTATACGTGTTCTCAAGCCCCTTATAGACACGACCAATACCAATTCTAAAACTTAGGGTGTTCATTTTTGTGTTTAGAATATTGTCTATTGTGCCAGCAGTTGCTGCGGCATTTTTTGCGTGCTCATCACGATTCTTCCACATAAAGAGTATATGAATTTTTCTCCCCTTATTGGCCATAAGGTATGTTCTTGAGCCGTCTCGACAAGCAAGATCAATCATATACATCGCCTTAATTAGAGCTTGATTATATACGTCATCATCTGGCTTCTCTTCATCAGGGCTTTCAAACATTACCGTTAGAATGCTGTAATGACCTTCTTTATCGAACCTATAATAATTGGCTCTTTCAAGGGCTTTTTCCTTGCGCTTTTGATCTAAAGATATTAAATCCTCAAAGAACTCAGCCTTATACTTGTTTTCAACTTCCTGAACAGATATACGCTTTAGGAACTCCATTGCAATAACGTTTGACGTTGACTCTAAACTTAGTACGTCAAAGTTTGTAAGCTCACGCCAAACACCGTATGTAATTAAGTGTCCATAAATGTTGTTTCTTACAATAATCGGCACCATCAAACGATCAATTGTTTTTCCGTTTACAATGACTTGATCTTTAGATGATTTATTCATCTTAAGTGCAGATTTCGTCTTTCTCAGACTTTGATTTATATCCTCAACAAGAACCTTATAAAGTGGATCACTTTGCTCGCCAATATGAATACACTCTTCAAAATGATGGTCTTTTACAAGTATGGGATTTTCAATGCTCTTCGCAAGGTTACCAAGAATATCCTCAATGCCACCACCCTTTAGAACAACTTTCATATTATCCTTATGTAGTGTTTCAACTTTACGAATGATTGATGACTGTCTATCAAAAATTTCCTTAAACACTGGTGTCATAATATCCGTAAAAGGAACGTTATAATCCAGCTCAATAATTGGGAACTTTAAGTCGTTTGCAATTTCAATAACTTCGTCTGGAAGTTTTTCTAAATATGGATAGACTTTTATGCCTATGCCTGACAGCTTCTTTTTACTACTCTCTCGAATCAGGTTCAACTGAGTTGTCAGATCCGAGGTTTTGAAGAAATAAGCCGTAGTTAATAGAAACTCTCCACGGTCTACCCAATTCAAGATATCTGGATCAGCCATAACATTCACCTGCGTGATTACGTTACTAAGACCTTCGTCTCCAGCTATTACTTGACAGTTTTTCATACTTTCCATTTTTAAAATATCCCGAATAGCAACGCCTGTTTCTCTGATCACCGTTTCACCCTCTTAATATCAACTATCCCACGACAGCATTTATAGATTTAGTATAAGGTTATCATACCAATATGAATAATACAACTCATCGGTTTGTAACTTAGTACTAAAAATATGACGATTTAGGTAGCTTCATTCCTCCTTAGTGATGATAACGGTTTTCAACTGACTTTTTGCTATTTTACACAAGTGAGTAGCAGACTACAATATGTGGGGTATTACTAAAAGAATCAACTACATATTGTATTTGTTTACCTTTCATAGGAATCCTTTTGTGTTATTTTCTACTCGATACAATTGATGTTTAAAACTGCGCAAAAAGGGCTAAGATCACCTAGTTATGATCTTAGCCCTTTGAGTAATTTTCAAATTGAATGTGTTTGAACTATGCTGAGGGTAAACTGAAACCACCTTCGTCAAAAGTTACCATATGAGAATCCATGCAAACAGCTGCTTCAAGAATACCAAACATTAGTGCGGCACCTGTTCCCTCCCCCAGTCTCATATCCATTGCAAGGGGGGGATCTAGCTCTAAATAGTCAGATGCAATTCGAGCACCTGGCTCCATGGACCGATGTGATGGAATAAGATAGTTTTTCACTTCTGGTTTGATCGTCACTGCAATAAGTGCTGACGCAAGGGCTATAAAACCATCTACTATAACTGGCACTCCTTTTGATGCGCAGCCTAAAATAACACCCGCCATGCCTCCAATGTCAAGACCCCCAACTTTAGCGAGTACATCAATACCATCTAGCGAATTTGGCGCATTTAGTTCTATAGCTTTCTTTACAACGTTTGCCTTATGTCCAACCTTTGCTTGTGGAAGATTTGCCCCTGGCCCAGTCACTACGCTTGGCTCTGTTCCAGTTATAACGGATACAATGGCAGAGGACGGTGTCGTATTAGCAAT
>LQAE01000195.1_pt1 | contig 20644 bp, 22 predicted proteins | sample 1535771 | NCBI WGS metagenome assembly LQAE01 (sample SAMN04331582, study PRJNA305678) | bioreactor metagenome | isolation source: bioreactor_1 inoculated with Wadden Sea sediment 1st replicate of a... | place: Germany:Bremen
TTGAAAAAGACCGGTTCAAATGGCCCGGATCCTCAACGGACGTCTTAAATATCTCCGGTCGAGAACTGTCCTGGCTAGTCGAGGGTTTGAATATCAGTCAAGCCCATAAACCTTTGAAATATTCTATGATTTTTTGAAGCTAAAGCTATGAAAAACCGCGTGGTTATGATATATACAGCGCATGACAAGAGACAAGCTCAAAGACACTCAAAGCCTGGATGAAGTTAAAGAAATTGCTCTGAATTTGTTTGATGAAAACAAAATTCTTCAAGAGCAGATCAAATCGCTGCAAAACAGGCTTTTTGGCCGCAAATCAGAAAAAACACCTAAAGATGATAAGCAAATGTCTCTTTTCGATATGCCGGAACCTGATCTTCCAATCCTGGAGGAACCGGAAACCGTGACCATTACCGGACATACCCGAAAAAAACGCGGCCGCAAACCCCTGTCGGCGGATCTTCCCCGTATAGATGTTGTTCATGAACTCAGCGAGGATGAAAGACAATGCAATTGTGGCTGTTTAAAAGACAAATGTGGCGAAGAAGTCTCAGAGCAGCTTGATTACATTCCGGCCAAGGTCAGGGTAATCCGGAACATCCGGTATAAATACGCCTGTAAAAACTGCCAGGGAGTAGAAGATGCAGGTCCCACCGTATCCATTGCCCGAATGCCGGATCAGATTATTCCTAAAAGTATTGCCACTCCCGGCCTTCTGGCCCATATCCTGACCGCCAAATTTGCAGATGCCCTGCCGTTTTACCGCCAGGAAAAACAGTTTGCCAGGATAGGCATTGTGCTTGCCCGGTCAACCATGTGCAAATGGGGCATGAGGATGGCCGATGCTTGTGAAATTCTCATCAGCATGATGAAGGACGATATTCTGGCCAATCCCATGATCGGTATTGATGAGACGTCTCTCCAGGTATTAAAAGGTCCCCAAAAATCCAAATCTTACATGTGGCTTTTCAGGGGAGGCCCCCCAGGCAGGCCTATTATCCTGTTTGAATATCACCCGACAAGATCCGGGGATGTGGCCTCGTCGTTTTTGAATGGCTATCAAGGCATCGTCCAGACGGACGGGTATGTCGGGTATGATTTTCTGGATAACAGTAAGAATATTGTTCATGTCGGATGCTGGGTTCATGCCCGCAGAAAATTTAGAGAGGTAACAAAGGCTCTTGGCAACAAGACGGATTCTTCAGGCAATGCCGGCACGGCGTTAAAATATATCAGCAAGCTTTATAGAATTGAAAAGGAAGCCCGTGAACAAGGATTGACGACGGAACAACTGTACGGCTGGAGACAATCCCGGGCGGTTCCTATTCTCGACGAGTTCAAAAAATGGCTTGATGCAAGGGTGGAAAAGGTTCCTCCCAAAAGTCTGCTCGGCAAGGCGATTAATTATACCCTCAGCCAATGGCAACGACTTATCAAATACACGATTGATGGAATCATCCGGCCGGATAACAACCTGGTTGAAAATGCAATCCGGCCTTTTGTTGTAGGCCGCAAGAACTGGTTATTTTCTGATACTGTTCAAGGTGCCAATGCCAGTGCTGTGATTTACAGCCTGATCGAAACGGCTAAATCCAACGGTCTTGAACCATACCGGTATCTGAAATACCTGTTCACGCACCTACCTGAAGCAATGACGGCAGATGATTTTCAAGCTTTGCTTCCATACAATGTGAAAGAGGATATGCTCTCTGAACCTCTCGCTGTCTGAGTGGGGTTAAAACACCGCTTACATTAAACCCGGAATGAACATTAAACCCGGAATGGTACCAGGAGAGCATATTCACGATAATGGCATCATTTATTTTGCCCTCTTTCTTGAGCATTTTTAATACCTCATACTGAAAAGCCTTTTCCAGATCTTCGAGTGTAAATAACGGGGAAGCTTGAAAACCGCCATCTTTCAGAAAACATCCATCTGAAACTATAGCGTGGAGGTGAGGATTGAAATTTAGAAAGTCACCGTAAGTCTGTACAGCAATACTGGCGCCGGGAACAGCATCTTTATCCGGCACAGTTGATTTGAGGTAAGCTGTAATAACATTCCATGCGCATTTAGAAAGTTTTGCCAGTAATTTGCGGTCATAAAGAAAATAAATCCGTAACCGTTTAGGAATGCTGAAAACCCATTGTCTATAGGGAACATCCTTTAAAACATTGCTCAGAAGCCATTCTCCATACTCAACAACTCTTTTCTGATGACAGGAGGGACAAAAATGTCTGCGTTTACATGAAAAAGCCAAAAGATACTCATGTCCACATTCTTCACAACGGATCCTGGCAAAACCAAAATGAAGATCGCCACAGTCATGATATAAGTCCGCCAATAGCCGTACCGGGATTTATACATATAATCCCATGCCTGCTCCAACTCTTCAAAATGATTTTCAACGCACTTGTAATATGCGCTTGCCTTAGGATTGCGCTGCTGGTAAACATCAAGATAATATGTTGTTGCTTGGGCCATGGCGAAATCGATAGTTGTGATAAAATTTTATGACCTCCGGGGCGATGTTCTCAATGATTTTCCCCATCTGACAGTTGTACTTTTGAAGGAAATGCCGGCCCAATTCCTCGATATCCAGGCGGCGGTTTCTCAGGGCCGGAAGCTTGATATAGATGACGCCCAGCCGGTAAAAAAGGTCCATGCGGAAAGCACCGGATCTCACCAGCTCCCTGGGGGACTGGTTCAGCGAGGAGATGATCTTGACGTTGAGATCCATGGTTTTCAGGGAGCCCACACGCCTCACTTTTTTCTCCTGAATCACCCGGAGCAATTTGCCCTGGAGAGACAGGGGCATGGAGTTGATCTCATCCAGGAAAATGGTGCCGCCATTGGCCTGTTCAAAAAGGCCGGCCCGGTCCACGGCCCCGGTATAAGCCCCCTTGGCCGTGCCGAACAATAAGCCTTCGATGAGGTTCTCGGGAATGGCCGCGCAATTGATATCCACATACTGGCCCTGGTTCCCGCAGTAACAATTGTGTATGGCCTGGGCAAACAGCTCTTTGCCTGTTCCGGTCTCACCGCAAAGCATCACCGGAGACGGGGAATTACCGGCCATTTTGGTCGTTTTTACGGCATCCACAAACCCGGGGTCGGACCCGATGATGGAGGCAAAGGTATATTGGGTGCCATCGGCAAACCGGCGGTTGTTTTTCGGAGAAAGAAATGCGGGAATGGCCCGCTCCAGAATATTGTAATCTTTCACAAAGCAGACGGTGGCAAAGACCTTCCCCCGATGAAACAGGGGAAACACACTGTGTATGGTATTGCCCACATTTGCGTTGTCCGAGCGATAGGACAGGGCGTAATTGATGATGGGCTTGCCGTGGGCCAGCACCCGCATACAGGTGGAGGAATCGTTATTGTACTTATAAACCTCAGTGATGGGTTTGCCCAGAACATCCGCCGGATCCATCTTATCAATGGTCGCCTGGACATCATTATAAAAAATCATAATGCCCTTATCGTCGGTCATGAGCACGCCCAGATCCAGATCACAGAGCAGATCCATAAACGCCACCCGGCTGAAATCCACCCCGGCCATGCAAAACCGGCTTACATCTTTTTTATCCACCTTCCCCATATCCGCATTCTGTCCAAAAACCCGGATGGGGTCAAGCCCTGAAAATAAATCCCCGGCCGGGAAGGATTCCTGGCCGGGGAAGGGGAGAAACAATGCTGTTGAACGATCTTGTTAGACCGCTCTGGGGTCCCAGAGCTGGCGGTCAAAGGGCCGGGGAAGCAGGCCGGCCTGGAACCACTGGATAAAGCTGTAAATGGTGTACACCGGCAGGTTGGTGGCCTGGCGGATGGCTGCCGCATAGGGGGCCATGTTGGTACATTCCAGGACGATGGCGCCCACGTCGGGGTGGTTTTTCTTGAGTTCAAGTCCGGCCTGGACCAGGTCCTGGGTGGACAGATCGGTGTCCAGGCGCTCTTCGTCGCCCAGGACCGCCCGGGTGAATTCCACCCCGTTTTCAACGCCCATGATGGGGGTGTCCAGGGGGACCCCCACGGCCTGGAGGTGATCGTTGGACAGGGAGGCTTTTTTAACGGTGATCACACCGGCACGTTTGCCCTGGCCCAGCAGCCGGTTCACCAGGCAGACCTGGAGCAGGGAGGAGGAGGCCACGGGAACCGGAAGCTGATCGGCCAGTTCCTGCTGGTACAGGGACATGAAACCGCAGGAGGTGGTGATGCCGTCGGCACCCTGGGCCACCAGGTCCAGGCCGGCTTCCACAAAGGCGTCCAGCAGGCCGTCGGCCCGCTTGTTCACCACCAGGTCCAGGGAGGCGCCCTTGACGCATTTCATCATCACCGGAAAATTCCAGGTCATGGCGTTTCCGATATCCCCGTGGACTCTGGGAAATTTGGTTTCCAGCATCAGGATGCCCACTGCGGCACCGTAGAAATTTTTTCCGCCGTATGCGATGTTGCTCATGATAATTCCTTGATTTATAGACGGCTGCTCAGCAGCGGCCTGTGTTTTTTATTGATGTAACATGGTTGAGCCCGGGTATAAAGGGCTTTTGGAGAGTGTTGGGCCGGCGCTTCAGGAGAGGGATGCGCCGGCCCCCATCGAATTTACAGGATGCTATTCGATGATCTGGTTCAGGACGCTTTTGCCCCAGTCTTCCCCTACGTCTTTGAGGACTTCCGGCCATACCGTTGCCTGAATCTTGGCAGCAATGGCAGCGATCTGCGCATTGGTGATGGGAACGATCTTCGCACCGAAGTCTGCCAGGCGCTGCTCGTTGGCCTTCTGGTCGGCCTCCACCACTTTCCAGCGACGGCTTTCAAATTCACCGGCCACTTCCATCAGGGCCTGCTTGCTGTCGTCGGAAAGTTTGTTGAACAATTTTTCATTCATGATGAAGTACCAGACCTCAAAATGGGTGTTGGCAGGGATATAGTATTTGGTCACATCCCGGAAAGAGGAGTAGTAGCCTTCGGCACCGGAGCCGATGACCCCGTCCACCACACCGGTCTGTACGGCGGTGAAGGCATCGGAAAAGGGGATGGGGGTTCCCAGGTAACCGGTGGTATCGGCCAGCATCTGAAAGGTTTTCATGGGGGGGACCCGCAGCTTGATTCCTTTGGCAGCTTCGGGGTCACCGGGGTTCACCGGCTCACGGTTCAAGGAGATTCCGCCGAAATATACCGGCCAGGCCGCCAGGAGCTTGATGCCCTGTTCCTGATAAAGAGTTTCAACGATTTTACGAAGGGGAGCGCCCACCCGGTAATTCTTTTCCGCCTGGGCAAAGTTTTTGAACATATAGGGGAAGTAAGGCAGCTGGAAACGCTTATCCGCAGCAGAGGAAGGGGTCTGACAGGCCATGTCCACAGCCCCCAGGGCCACCCGTTCCTGGACCACGGTATAGTCTCCCAGGGCATTGGCAGGATAGAGTTTGGCCTTAATCGTTCCGCCGGTTTTCTCTTTGATGGTTTTGGCGAACCATTTCAGGTCGTTATCGATGGCGGTTCCCTGGGGCCGCAGATGGGAGATTTTCCAGGTTTTTGCATTTACGCTGCCCGCTGCAAAGCAGATGGCGGCAACAGCGATTACACCAAAAATAAGATTCCGTTTCATTAGATGACTCCTTTTCTTAATAATTAAGGGGTTAATTGTTGTCCAACATTCTTATCAGTACCCGAAGAGGCCCGGGAAGAAGAGCGACAGATCAGGCCACCAGGAGGTCAGGAAGACCACGGGTACATATCCAAAGAGGATCAGCAGCATGGCCGGCCGGATCACTTCGGAAAACTCGGTTTTGCCGATACGCATACTCAGGTAGAGGATGGATGCGTAGGGCGGGGTGACACCGCCCATGGCGGTATTCACGCCCATGATGGCGGCAAACTGCACCGGGGATACGCCGATGGCTTCCATCAGGGGCAGCAGCAAAGGGGCCAGCAGGATGATGGAGGTGATGTCGTTGACGATCATACCGACAAAAAAGAGCAGGAAGTTGATGAGAATAAGCAGGATGAACTTGTTTTCGGTGATCTTGAACACCCCTTCCACCAGGGCCTGGGGCACATCTTCCATCACAAAGATCTGGCTGAGCATCAGAGAAAAACGATCATGACCATGATGGCGCCCACGGCGGTGGCCGAAGATTTGGCCGCGGTCAAAAAGGTTTTCAGGGTCAGTCCCTTGTAGATCATCACGCCCACGGGAATGGCATAGATCACGGCCACAGCCGCCGCCTCGGTGGGGGTCATGATGCCGCCGTAGATGCCGCCCAGGATAATCAGGGGCATGATCAGGGCGGGGATGGCCCGGGCCGTAAGAGACACCCCCTCTTTAACGGTTTCCTCCATGGGTTTGGGGGGATCCAGTTCCAGGGGGAATTTGCGGGCCATCACCATGTTAACCGCGCAGAACAATGCGGTGATGAGCAGCCCCGGACCCATGGTGGCCAAAAAGCAGGCCAGGATGGAGGTATCCGTGACCCAGCCGTAAATGATCATGGTGACGCTGGGAGGAATCAGCAGTCCCAGGATGGAGGAGTTGGCCACCAGGGCCGTGGCATAGCCCCTGGGATAGCCCTTGGAAGCCATCTCAGGAATAAGGATGGGGCCGGTGGCCGCAACGCCGGTGAGGCCGGAGCCGGAGATGGCTCCGATGAGCGAACAGCTGACCGTGGCCACCACCCCCAGGCCGCCCCTGACCCTGCCCACGAATATATTGACGAATTTGAGCAAACTTGCGGCGATGCCGCTTTCACTCATCAATGTGCCGGCAAAGACAAAGAGGGGAATACATAAAGAACCGGGTTGGCCAGCTGGCTGTAGCCCCAGACCATGGTGCCATTCATGGTGGCGTCGCCGACAAACACCATGATCATCAGGGCCCCGCCGAAACAAAAGGCAGGGGAACCCCGAAACTGAGCATCAATACCAGGACGCCCAGAGCGATAAATGAGACAGTTACGATATCCATTGTGTTATGCTCCTTTCACTTCTGCGGCCGCTGCCCCGACAGCCGATTCGGACATGAGGCTGCGGACATTTCTGGTCAGATACCAGGCCACATAGCCGGTCATCATGATCATGCCGATAAAAAACGCGCATTCCGCATAAAAGGTGGGAATGTAAAGGGTGGGGCTTTCTTTCCATGTTTTCATGGCGTATTTCCAGTAGTCCCAGGCCCACCAGGTCAGCCAGCCGGAAACCACCAGGGACATGGCGTCGGCCACGATGCGGACCATAAGCTTTGCCCGGTCGGTCTTCAAAAAGATGTCCAGCACATTGGCCTTGATCTGGGTATCTTCCCGGCAGGCGTTGACACTGCCCATGAAGTAGAGCCAGAGGGTGGGATACACCAGGATTTCATCCAGCCCCATCACTGGCACCTCGAAAATGTAGCGCATGAGTACCTGGTAGAACTCAATACCCGCTACTGTACTGATCAGCAGGGTCAGGGCAATTCTAAATATTTTTTCCATCTCATTTGCCTCCAGTTACGGCAGGGTGACACATATCGTTCCCGAAGACGGCTATCCTGTTCAAACTGATATCGTCCCCCCTGCCTGTTATGGATTTGCCTAATGCATCACAATGCGACGCACCTTATGCCTTGGGGGCTGCAACAATAGACACTTCCACCAGAAGATCGGGGCGGGCCATTCTGGCCTCCACACAGGCCCGGGCCGGGGCGTGGCCTTCGGGCACCCAGGCATCCCATACGGCGTTCATGCCGGCAAAGTCTTTCATGTCACGGATGTAAACGGTGGCGGAAAGGATGTGTTCCCGGTCGCTGCCCGCCTGTTCCAGCAGCGCGTCCACCTTGGCCAGCATGTTCTCGGTCTGGGAGCCGATGGGTTCATCGGTGTTGTCCGCCACCTGGCCGCACAGGTAGATCATGCCGTTGTACTTTACAATTTTGCTCATTCTCTGGGCGGTGCCTTCACGGGTGATACTGCTCATTTTAAAACTCCTTAATTTTATGTTCTTACTTTTATTTTTTTATTCTGTTCTATTTTTTAAGCAACCAGTTGCCGGCGGCGGTGCCGCCCTCCCCCAGATCCATGGCGGCGATCTCGGCCATGGAAACCGGTTTCACCGGGGGGCGGATATTCAGCTGCCCGACCTTGTCCGGGGAGAGGGAAAGCTGTGCCCCCACAATCTCGGCCAGGGCCGGTCCGCACATGCGGCCCTGGCAGGGGCCCATGCCGCAGCGGGTGATGGCTTTCACCTCATTGACATCCCTGACCCCCTCGGCCACCATTTTCCGGACCTCGCCCACGGTAACGTTTTCGCACCGGCACAGCAGGGTGTCATCGTCAAAAAGGAAATCCTGGGGTTTGGGGGCGTATAGGCTGTCCACAAAGGGACGGGGCAGGCCGTCGTGGGACAGGGCCTTATGAACGGGGGCGGCCAGGCCGTCCCGCTCATCCGGGGTGATCATGCCCAGGCAGGCGGCGATCTCCAGGGCGGCCAGCTGTCCCCCGTACCGGGCGGCAAGCCCGCCCTGGACCCGGGTGCCGTCGCCGGCGGCAAACACCCGTTCAAAATTGGTGCGGCCCCATTTATCACAGGCCGGATACCAGTACCGCTGCTCCTTTTCCCAGACCATTTTGCAGCCCATCTGCCGGTAAATGTGGGTGTTGGGCACCACCCCGAAGTGAAGCAGCAGCATATCCGCCGGGAACACCAGTTCCTTATCCCCGGCCATGGCGGTGACCTGCGCCAGCTGTCCGCTGCCCGCGGCCTGGATCCGGGTCACCCCCTTGTAATGGGGCGCACGGGATTTTTTAATGTCCATGAGCATGCCCACCCCCTTAAAGAGGAAATCCCAGCGCAGCAGGGCCTTGGGCAGCCGGGGGGCGATTCTGGGAAGGTCCCCGGCCGGGGGAACCATGGGACCGGTTTCCAGGATCGCTGCGATCTCCACTCCCTTTTTCACCAGCAGGGAGGCTTCCAGCAGCAGCAGGGGACCGGAACCGGCCAGCACCACACGGCCGGTGGGGGTGAGCCCCGCTTCCTTGGCCAGGTTGTTCACGGCACCGGCTCCCATGACCCCGGGCAGGGTCCAGCCGGGAATGGGCATGGGCCGTTCCATGGCACCGGTGGCCGCAATGATGTAGTTGGCCCGGACCCGTTTGGATTCCCCGTTTCTGGAATAGGAGACCCAGCCTTCGGGTTCCACCTGCCACACCTGGGCGTGGTTTTCGTAGGTGACCAGGGCCTTGGTAAAATTCTCCGCCAGTTGCAGGCCTTCCCGGTAATCGGCACCGAAAAATTCCAGCTGCCCGTCGTCAGCCCCCTGGATATTCCGGTAGATCTGCCCCCCCACCTTTTCCTGCTCGTCCAGGACCAGAACCTGGAGCCCCAGGTCCCCGAGAAGGGCGGCAGCACTTAAACCGGCCGGGCCGGCACCGATGACGATCACATCATAATGAAGACTCATTTGGGATTCTCCTCATTCGGTTTCGGATTCGGTTCATCGGTATCGGCCGGGTTATCATTTTTCTCTGACAGGCCCCGGTTGATGACCATCCCCGGTTTCGGCGTGGTCATGCAGGCCTGGCGTTTCACCCCGTCAATTTCCATCATACATTCGCAGCAGACGCCCATGAGGCAGTGGGGGGAACGGGGCTCCCCTGAAGCGGGAGAAATTCTGGAAAGGATCTCCCCCTGTCCCAGCAGCCCGGCGGCCACACTGGCATCCCCGGGCAGTGAAACTTCGCGGCGATCCAGCGTCACGGTCACCGCAGGTTGATTTGTACTTCTTTTTTTAAACATCTATCTTCTCCTGAAACTGCCGCCATTAAAAACGGCTGTTGGAAAATTCCGGAATCTGTTCATCCTGCCGCTCCCCGAGGATCCAGGGTGCGATCACACTGGTCTGCAGCGGGGCCAGGGAAATTCCCGAGTGCTGGGCAATGACAAACACATTGTCATGGCCGTTGACCCGGCTGTATATGGGGCCCCCGTCCGGGGTCATCACCCGGATGGCCCCCCAGCCCCGCACCCAGTTCAGTTTTGCCAGCATGGGGAAGATGCGGATGGCGTTCTGGGCCTGGGACTTCATCTGCCCGGCAGTGATCCGGGTATCCATGGCCGTATTTTCCGTGGACAGCCCGATCATAAAGGTGCCGTCCTGGGTCTGGCGCAGGCAGAGCAGGGAGATATCCAGTACCCTGGGGCAGCGCTCGGTGACCATGAGCTGCCCCCGCTGGGGAAAGGTGTTCAGGGTTTCGCCCAGGGCGGCGGAGAGTCGGGAAGATCCGTGGCCGGCGGCGATCACCAGTTTGTTGCAGGACCAGGTCTCTTTGGCGGTTTTCACCTCAACGGTACCGTTGGCCTTGTGGCGGACTTCCCGGACCATGGCATCGGCGTGATACTCCCCGCCGTTTTTCTGGAAATCCGCCCGGACCGCCCCCAACAGTTTCAGGGGATTGACGTGGCCCTGTTCCGGGGTATACATGCCGCCGGAAATCTCTTCCCCCAGTTCAATTTTGGGCATGAGATCGGCAAATTCAGCCCGGTTGAGCATCTCCACCGGATAATCCAGTCCGTGTGCTTCACATTGTTGGGTCAGGGACTTTACCCCGTCGGCAAACCCGTCCCACTCTTCCTGGCCAAAGGCATGGATCGCTCCGCCGGTCCAGTCCAGTTCCACATCATATCCGGTATTATCCTCAAGGGTGGCGGCGAATTCGGGCCACTCAGCCGCGGCCCGCCGGGACCATCTGGCATAGCTGGGATTTCCCGCGCCCTTGCACATGAACCAGGTCAGACCGAAGTTCCCCCGGGAGAGGCGCTGGCTGGGCAGCTGGGCATCCAGGAGCACCACTTTTCCCGCCCCCTGCCGCACAAGGCCCAGGGCAGTGGCTGCACCGCTGATCCCACCGCCTACCACCAGAATATCTGCTGTTTTCATAATTTACTTCCTTCACAACTCATTATTTACGCAAAAAATTATAAGTTTTTTGTAATATTTCATTTTTTCAAATCCTCATACAGCAAAGCCCGTACCAACCCAATGCCAAAATCTGCTGATATTTCAGAACCCCTTGTCCGGCGCAGGGTTCAACGCCATAATTTTTATTATTTTGTGAGATTTTCTTCCAAATTGAAGCACTTATGAGAATGCTGCATTTTGAGACACCCGACAGAGTTATTCAATACAGAGCAGCAAATACCGGGGCTCTTCAGCATGATGCCTCAAATTTAAACATGTCTCATAATGAGAAGGTGTATTATCCACATCCGTCATTCCGGTTTATTAATTATTTCCAGCGGGTTGAAACCGGCCTTCCCCATCTGTATACTGGGCCCGAGACGCTTCAATGACGGACAAACGCATTTGAACACGCCCAGAATCAAAACATGTATTAAAAAGAGACAGACCATGCGGACAGGACATATCATTTCCCCCGGGGAATTGCGGGACAATATAAAAGACTCTTTTCGGCGGTCCAGAGCTACGGAATTGACCCCATATACAGAAATAACAGTCAGGAGATGTTGTCACCGGCTGAACTCTCACAGCGGCGGCGGCAGAATGCCGAATTGCTGGATGTGGTCCTGCCCCAGTTCGACGAATTCTACAACCTGCTGTCCCCCAAGGATTTTTTCATTGTGGTGGCCGACGCCGACGGGTACATCCTCCACATCAACGGCAGTTCCGATCTCATTGAAACCTCGGCCCGGCGCAATTGTGTCCCCAGCTACCGGTGGACGGAACGGGATGTGGGCACCAGCGCCATCGCCTGAGTTTAAAGCTGAAAAGCCCGGTCCAGCTGGTCAAGGAGGAACATTATTGCAAACAGGCCCACGGCCTGACCAGCTCCGCCGCTCCGGTGTTCGGCAAGGATAAAAGCCTGCTGGGGGTGATCGCCGTGTCCGGGGCCTGGGACAAAACCCACCCCCACACCCTGTATATGATCACCACGGCAGCCCGGGCCATGGAACAAAAGCTGAGGGTGCTGCGGCGGAACAAGGAACTCAAGGCCAACATCAACTTCCTGGACCAGGTGATCTCCTCCTCCAAAAACGGGCTGCTCATCGTCAACAATGAAAACATCGTCTGGCGAATCAACCGCAAGGCCGCCCAAATCCTCCGGTGCAAAGACCTTGAAGGCACCCCCCTGTCCACCCTAAGAGGACTGACCATCGACCTGGACGATGTCCAGGCCAACCCCGAATCCTGGACCCATAAGGAGTGCCGGATCAAGGTGGAGGGGAAAACCGTGGATTTTATCTATTCGGTGCAGCCGGTGATCTCCAAAGAGGGCGAACGGCTGGGGGCTGTCCTGTTTGTTCAAGAGATCAAAGATGTCTACCGCATGGCACACACCATTGCCGGTACCCGGGCCCATTACACCTTTGACAGTTTGGCAGGGGGCTCCCCGGAATTTCTCAAGGCAGTGAAACTGGCCCGGCGGGCCGCCGGCTCCGACGGCACCGTACTGGTCCAGGGGGAGACGGGCACGGGCAAGGAGCTGTTCGCCCAGGCCATTCACAACCACAGCACCCGGCGCAACAACCCCTTTATCCCCATCAACTGCGGTGCCATCCCCTCCAACCTCCTGGAAAGCGAACTGTTCGGCTATGTGGCGGGCACCTTTACCGGCGCGTCCAAAAAGGGCAAGCCCGGCAAGTTTGAACTGGCCGACACCGGCACCATCCTTCTGGATGAGATCGGGGACATGCCCCACCGCATGCAGGTGAAGCTGCTGCGGGTCCTCCAGACCGGAGAGGTCTACCGCATCGGCGCGGACAAACCCGTGACCATCGACACCCGGATCATCGCCGCCACCAACATCAACCTGCCCCAGGCCATCAAATCCGGCCGGTTCCGGGAAGATCTGTACTACCGCCTCAACGTTTTCGCCATTGAGATTCCGCCCCTCAAGGCCAGGGGCAAAGCCGACATCCTGGCCCTGGCCCGGCTTTTCATCAACGAAAACGCCGACACCCCGCCGGCCCTGACCCCGGAAGCCGAAGAGATCCTGGCCGCCTACCACTGGCCCGGCAATGTCCGGGAGCTGGAAAACTGCATGCAGCGGGCCACCCACCTCTGCGAAGAAGCGATACTCACCCCGGCCCACCTGGGACTCTCCCCGGCACAAACCGCTCCCCGGGCCCCGGCCGGCACCCTGGAAGAGCTCATCAACCAGACCATCATGGACACCCTGGCCGCCAACGGAAACAATATGGCCCTCACCGCCAAAAGTTTAGGGATTTCCCGGGCCACCCTCTACCGGAAGGTGGAGAAATTCAAACTCCGCTGAATCGAATTGTTTTATCATTGACAGAAAAGAGGCCCCTGGTTTACCTAAGGCCCGGCGCAATCGTTCCTCACGGCCGAAGCCGGACTTGCAGGCGACTTCCTCAAGTCCCTGTGCACCGGATTCAAGCAATTCTCGTGCGCGATCGATTCGTAGCTGCTCGATAAACCGGCCCGGACTCATACCGGTTTCCGACGGAAAGATTCGCGCAAAGGTTCGAGGACTTATATGTGCCTGTTCAGCCAACCGTTCCACGGTGAGGTTTAAGTCCAGATGAGTGTCCATCCAGTCGAAAAGTTTTTTGAATCGTTTTCCCGCTCTTGTCTGCATGGCCAAAGAGGTGCTGAACTGACTCTGGTTACCGGGCCGCCTGCGGTAAAGCAGCAGGATACGGGCCACCTCAATGGCCAATGCAGGGCCGTGGTCGTCTTCAACCAGAGCCAGTGCCAGATCGATACCGGCCGTAACACCTGCACTGGTAAAAATATTGCCGTCCTGTATGTAGATGGCATCCTGCTCCACGCAGACTTCAGGGTAACGCTCAGCCAGGCGGTCAGCAACAATCCAATGGGTGGTAACCCGACGGCCATTGAAAAGTCCGGCAGCCGCAAAAAGGAATGCCCCACTGCAAATGGATACGATTCGCTGTGTTTTCTGAGCAGCCAGATGTATGGCCTGAACAATTTTTGAATCGTCGGATATGGTTTCGGCAACCATGCCTCCCGGTACCAGCAGGCTGTTCGCCGGCTTCATGCCAAGAGAATTGTCGGCGTAAAACCCAAGCTCCGACGAAGTGGGAACAAGTCCTGGTTGCAAAGCGGAGAAAACCAGTTCGTATCCTTCCTGCTCTTTCTGGTACTCCTGATCCCGGCTGTTGAGGCAAAGCAGCTCATTGGCGGCCTGAAAAACTTCCAACGGGCCGGTCAAATCGTCATTCCGCCGAAACTGTGGGAACCAATCATATCTTTTTAACTCCAAAGCAATTCAATGAAATTGGCTCTATTAAACAAAAAAATTATCAAAAATGCAATTGGGTATTCAAACCACGTACCTTCAGAACAGATGCAAAATAACACTTGACTTATTATGAAATTACTATACATTAAAGTCCATAATTTGCCATTTAATAATAAGTAATTTATTTTGGAGTCGATTATGAAGATCTCAAAAGAACAAAAACTGGAAAATCGACAAAAGATAATCCGGGCAGGAGTGGACGTGATGATTGAAAAGGGTTTCAAGTCCGCCACCATGCGTGAAATCGCCCGGAGAGCCGAAATCGGCGACGCCACTATTTATAATTATTTCCCCACCAAAGAATCCATATTATATGCATACTATGAAGATCATGTTCAGAATTGCGTTGACACTCTAAAAGGTATCAAGGGTTTTAATACTTATTCTTTTCAGGAACAGATCCAGACACTCTTTGAAACAAGCCTGGACAGGTATCTGCCGGATAGGGAATTCGTTGCGCTGAGCTATAAAACCGTCTTTTTTTCACTGAGCCAAAATACCCGGATGTTTGAGCCCATTCGTCAACAATTTATCGCTGCGATAAAAGAGATGTTCGATGCGGCGGTTGAGGTGGAAGAAATCCCACCTTTGATGTTCTCGGAATTGGTCATGCAATTGTTCTGGGATTATTACATCGCCGTTCTTGCCTATTGGCTGAATGATGCGTCGCCTAATTTTGACGACACAACGGTTCTCATCGATAAAAGCATGGATTTGACGGCAGCACTGCTGAAAGCCGGTGTGGTCAACAAGATGTTTGACCTGACCGTCATGTTGTTCAAGACTCATGTTCTCAATCGGCTGCCGAGGCTAAAAAATCATGTAAACATGGCGCATGCATTAAAACGCGAATTCATGGGAGGCATTGATGCAGACCGGGATTCCGGAAAATAAATGGCAACGCTCCCTGGCCGGAGGCAAAACAGCAATAAAGATCGGCGGAAAGGTGTTGAAATACCTGGCGGAAAAACCTTTTCTCAGCAGCGAGAAAAAAAACGCCGCAAAACAGCGAGTAAACAAGGAGAGCGCCGACATCCTGTTTCAAGGACTGAGCTTGTTAAAGGGAACCGCTCTGAAAATTGCCCAGCAACTCAGTTTTGAAATCGATTTTTTTCCAGAAGAAATCGCCCGGGAACTCGAAAAGTCCTATCACCAGGTGCCGCCCCTGAATCGGGCGTTGATACGCAAGGTTGTCCAAAATGAGCTGGGTGGTCCGCCGGAAAAAATATTTTCCGCATTTGACTCCCAGGCCTTTGCCGCGGCCAGCCTGGGGCAGGTGCATCGGGCTCAAACCCATGACGGCGCGTCACTGGCGGTAAAAATTCAATACCCGGGGATCGACCGCACGATTTCCGGTGATATCCGCATGATAAAGAACATGCTCCGACCAACACCGGAATATCATTTGTATCGATCCGCCCTGGATGAAATTGAAGCCAGGTTGCTTGAAGAGATCGACTATGAAACAGAGGCCGCTAATCTGGCTTTTTTCAGGGGAAACCTGAATCCAGCTAAGGTCATCATACCGGAGGTCAGTATTGAATACAGCACGCGTACCATCCTGGCGGAAAGTTTTATAACCGGGCTTACCCTGGATCAATGGATAAAAACCAATCCAAGCCAGGACCAGCGTGACTCGGTGGCTGAAACGCTGAACCAAATTTTCTTTACCGGCCTGTACGAACTCAATTGTATCCATGCCGACCCGAACCCGGGCAATTATATTATCGATGAAGATCTGTCCGTGGGCCTGGTTGATTTCGGTTGTATCAAACGATTGGACAAGAAATTCGTTGAAAAATATAGTCAACTTCCCGCGGCGGTGATCCATCCCGACAAAGACCGGTATTTCAGGCTTCTGAAGGAACTAAAGATGATAAGAACTGACCTGGATGAGGATACGATGCAATTGTTTTACGAAACCATGATCGTTTTCAGCCAATGGTTTCGGAAACTGTTTCTGGAGGATTATTTCAATTTTGCCGAGAACCCCGGATTTTTTGCTGAAGGGCAAAAACATTGGAATAAATTTTACCGCTTGAGAAAGCATGTCGATGTGAACCCCCATTTTGTGTTTCTCGACCGGACGCGATACGGCCTTCTGCGAATTTTTGAAAAATTGGGTGCGCGGGTCCGGATGCGCTCACCCTATGAATGGAGTTAATCAATGGACATCCAAAAAGATTGGCCTCAAATTAAAAGAATTTTTTATACCGGCTTTAAGACCAGCGGATATTTTACTGTTGCCTCCACCGGCCCGGATGGTTCGCCTCATCTCACTCCCATCGGCTCACTAATTCTATACGGCCCCGGACACGGAATCTATGCCGATGAATTTCCGGTCCGTCTCTCAAGAAATCTCACGCATAATCCCAGGGTGTGCGTGATGACGGTCAGTAGCAGCAGAAAAATGTGGCTGATGTCTCTGCTCAAAGGCCGATTCACTCAACCCCCTGGACTTCGTCTTTATGGGACTGTGGGAGAAAAACGCCCGGGTACCGAGGAGGAAATCGGCAATTGGTTGAAACGAGTTAAAATCTTCCGCAGATTAAAAGGCTATGATCTGTTATGGCGAAATATGAAATATGTCCGGGATATTCGCTTTGATCAGGTCAGAGTGCTTTCGATGGGAAAGATGAGTAAGGAAATAAAATCATGATTCAACACCGTCTACAAATTATGATTTCAGCACCCCCACAAACAGTATTTCACCATATTGACACGATGCCCGACAAGTTTCCGGTATATCGCATTTTGGAAACCAAACCCTTCTTGTTTATCAGGATGTTACTCGTCGATGGTTTCCATTCGGCATGGGAAGTCGCAAATTTTGATAAACCCATAAAGGAAGTCCGTTTGAGGGTTGGCGAAACCATGGGGCCGTTTACCTTGGATGAACGAATCGCCCCATCGCGATACTGGTTTTCGCTTAAATCCTTTTTTATAAGCTGCCGCACAGGATATATACTTGAGAAAGACCAATCCGAAACCGTACTGCATTTTGATTTGATTGCTGAAAATCCATGTTTTATGGAAAAAATATGGTGGTTCTTCGTCAAGCCCATTCACGGTTTTTTGGCGGCAAAGGTTCTGAAAACCATTAAAGCGAAAGTGGAGGAGATAGAAAATGGATAGTCAAATTGCAGTAAAAAACTCGAAATCTGCTAAAGGCATTCATGGCCTGCTTTTGATTATCACCGGTATTGCTCACTCGCTTTTCGCGGTATTGCCCGCTGCTTTCGGCAAACAATTTGCCGTGTTTTCCAACACCCTATTTTTCAACATTGATACGGGACTCATGGATTTCCCACTTTTCGGCGGAAAGCAGGATTTTGAATCGCTCTGTGCTTTTTTCTTCTTTTACGCCGGCCCAATGTACATTGTATTCGGGCTGGCTGTATATCACCTGGAAAAGAGCGTCTGGGAAATCCCTGTTTCAGTATCTTTGGGTTTTCTGCTGTATGCCGTGATCGGCGCCTATATGGTACCATTATCAGGCATGACGTTGTTTTTATTACCCCAAGCTGTTTACATGCATATGTCTGGAAGACTCTCCGAAAATGAAAATCGAAAAACATCATACCATTCATAAAGACTCTATTATTTCCGCTGATCTTACCCTACCCGTCCACTATATGGACCGGTTCGGTATTTCATTCCAAAACACAGCGGCTTGGAGTGTTGATTATCTATCAACCTTACTGTTCACATCAATACCGGGATGGGTGCGTGGCTTGCTGACAATGAGAGACGCCATTGTAAAACCTTTCGGATTATCAACAGGTGAACCGCCCATGCCGGAAAAAATCGCTCCTACGATTCGATCTTCAATAGGTGAAAAGGCGGTATACTTCACGGTAATTGAACGAACCGAATCTGAAATCGTTATGGCTGAAGACGATAAGCATCTTTACTTCAGAGTATCGGTAATAATAGATAGAAACAACACAACCGGCGATGACACCCTATACTTGACGACTATCGTTCACTTTCATAATATTTGGGGAAGAATCTATTTCACACCGGTTAAGCCTTTTCATCAATTGATAATAAGAAGTCTGCTCAAACGTCTACATAAGAACCTTCATGCCTGAAATAATTTGTTTTGCTGCGGCCCGGTCGGTTTTTCCTTTGACGACAGCCTGGATCAATGAGGAAAAAACAAGGCAATACCCGGGGAATTGTTTACAAATCACCCAATCTCAAACCCCAACCAGGAGAAGGACACATATGCCCAAACAACTATCGTTTACCAAAGATGAAAATCAAATCGTCGGAGGCTATCGGCAAAAACTCAACCAGGCGGAATCCACCGAGGATGTGCGAAGATGCTTCACCTATAAGGTTTCAGAGCTTTTTGCCAAAGTGTTCGACAGATACAAACAGATAGGAACTTGCTTTTTGACTCCCAAAGTATAAAAAATATTAGAAGCTTGAAATATGCCTCCGCCTTGCTACAGGCACGGATGATATATCTTGCCAGGTTGCCAAGCCCTACTTTATCATCAGGCTCGATTCTGCCTCCGATATAAACATTATGCCGGTTTTACATTATTGCGAAAATCAATGAGCACAAGCACATCTCTATTCCCATGAAAAGGGACCCACAAGCAAAAGCATCACGAGAACCTCAATCAGGACATCAACGACCGTGGCTAAAGCCGCTCCCGAAGATAACCCAAACAGCATAAAAGCGGTGGCGATGGCTACCTCGGATTTGACACCTTCCATTTAGAGCAATATCTGCATCGCTTTGGTCAACAGATCAGTCATAAAAATCCAAAAGCAGTATCGTTTGACAAATAGTCCATATTCACCTTAACGTTGCATAAAAATTTGTAAAAATTCCTTCCCAAAACTACTTAAATCATGCAGCTTCCAGAAGTTTGTCCATAATATGTACCAGATCCTTTTTTACAGCACGATTTGCACTCATCACCAAGCTGAGTTTTCCCTGAGGCTTGATAAATCGGCCTGCTCTTTGAAGGATTTGATGCCGGATCGTATCAAGCCTTTTGAAAGTCCATCCTGCCGGGCGTTTGGGTCTGGCATGTGTTTTAGCGGGATTTGCAACCATCTGTATCTCAAGGGACAAATTGTGTGCCATCATTGATGCCAGCGTGAAAATCCGGTTGGCATTCAATCTTTTGCATGGGATAACACTGAGGGCTGTATCCTTTTTGGCATTTCCAAACAAAAGCTCCTGAGATCCGCGGCCATTATGAAACAGGACAACTGCTTTTGCCGATTCCATTTTGTTGGTAACGATCACCTTGTACTGATACTATTTGGAGACCGGTTCAAAAAGATCCAGTTGAATAGCGCCTTTTTGGATCTTTTTCACTTTTTTTCTGGTGAACACAAACCGATACCGGCTATTCGAGGATTTTGGTTTCCATTTAGTTTCAAAATACGACCAGTTGTCATCAATGTCGATCCATGAATCGCAGGTCTCTATCAATTGTTTGAGTTCTGTAAACCGGTGGAAAGGAACGGAAGCGGTGAAACTGATCCGCCGTTGGGACATCATATCAATGATTTTCTGGTTGAAAAATGCCCCATCCATACGGGATTCAATGACGGATCCTGAAAATTGTGATCTGACATGTTCAAAACATTTTTGCATGAATTCAGGAGCGCCATTTGAGTCATGGACATTGCCGGGGCGATGGTGCATATCAAAAAATTGTCCGGTCTGGGCAATGGTACAAAACAGCGGGTAATAGCTCCTGGCTCCTTTTCTGGTTTTGTTGAAACCAACGGAGGTACCTTGGGCATGACCTTTTGTCGACAACACGGACCCATCGAAATCCATAGTCAGGCGCGGGAACTGTTCCCGCACCAGGCCTTCAACTACAAGGGATCGGGACAGGTTTTGAACGTTATCAACGCTGGCATCATCCATTTGGGAAAGATTCCTTGAAATGGTCGATATATCCGGAAGAGACCTGAGCCCCAACGTTCGAAGAATCATTGGATCGTCTTTGTAATAGGCAATTTCACGCAAACGTCTGAAACCCAGAATCAAGTGGGTGACAAGAAGCATTACCACCATGTGATGGCCAAATATAGGGGATATTTTTAGATGGAAAAAGCATCTTTTTCAACCTTTTTTTCAGTGCAAGCCGCTTAAACAAAAGCGGAAATACGATCATGCCGGAAAAAGATGTCAGTTCTTGATCTTCAAAACGTATTGTCGGAATTTTTTGGAATTTAGCAAAAATTTGTGCTTTACTGGACTTCACTTGAGGTGGCCTCCTGAATATGGTTATTTTTTGTTTCGCTAACTCATTAGAACCTTTATTCATGTGGCTTCTCAAGTATTTTTCTACTTATTTTCTACTTTTTTTTTGCAATACCAGGG
>LQAE01000197.1_pt1 | contig 20349 bp, 21 predicted proteins | sample 1535771 | NCBI WGS metagenome assembly LQAE01 (sample SAMN04331582, study PRJNA305678) | bioreactor metagenome | isolation source: bioreactor_1 inoculated with Wadden Sea sediment 1st replicate of a... | place: Germany:Bremen
TGTTCTTTTTTTCTAGCATTTCTGATTCTAGCAAAACTGTTTCTTGTACAATGTTATTTCTGAGTAAATAAAGGCCTATGATATTTGGAATCACCAGAATGAAGGTTGTGAAATCTGCAAGCGTCCATATTGTAGTCAAATCAACAAATGAAGCAAGGAAAATGACAACAATGAAAAGATATCTAAACAATTTTTGTCCTATATGTCCCCACATAAAGTATGCACACTGTGAGCCGTAATAACTCCAGGCTATGATAGTGGTAAATGCAAAGAATAAAAGGCTCACAGTCATAGTAATTTGACCTATATAAAGTGGATCTTCAAATATTAGGTTAAGAAGTGCTTGTTCTTGTCCAGTAGAAGTATAGACACCAGATATAATAACCAGTAGTCCGACCAAGGTGTTGATGATTAGAGTGTCAATTACAACTTCAAGGACGTGTACAAGACCTTGTTTGGCTGGTACCTTATTTGCTGCTGTTGCAGCGGCAATAGCAGCACTACCAAGTCCAGATTCATTAGAAAATATACCACGCCGAGTTCCGTGTTCTATCGCAACCTTTACTGCGTAACCTCCAGTTCCAGAAGCAAGCGCAGTTGTTTTAAATGCTGAGTTGAAAATAAGTGAGAATGCAGCTGGTATAAGATGCATTTGTCTAACCAACAGGTACAGACTCCCGAATATAAACAGTAGCATTATGATGGGCATAACTATAGAGGCAATTCGTGAAATGCTTTTTAACCCGCCTAGAGTTATAGCGCCAATTGAAATAGTGAGAACTACAGAAGTTATGATTAAAGGTGTGTCAAATGTGTAGGTGAATATTTCAATTACGCTATGAACTTGAGGAAACGTACCAATACCAAGCAGAATACCTAACATTGTAGACACAGCGAATATATTTGCTAGAAGTTTTGAGCCCGCGCCATCGCGTAAGTAAAACATTGGACCACCCGTGTAATGTCCCTCGCTGATCTTCACACGGTATCTCATAGAAAGGGTGGTTTCGCTGTATTTTAGTGTCATTCCAATAATTCCAACTATCCACATCCAGAATAAGGCGCCAGGGCCTCCTAGACGAATAGCCGTCAAGACACCAACAATGTTTCCGATGCCAAGTGTTGCTGATAGTGCAAGTGCAAGAGATGCTACTGGCGATATTGTTAAAGGTTGCGGTGGCTGTTTCATAGTGGAAATAAGATGTTTAATACTGTACAAGATATGTCTTTGTGGGAATCCTTTTAACTTGATGGTAAGAAGAATACCGAGCGCAAGGAAGGCTACAGGAAGTAAATATGTCCAAACTATGTTGTTAAACTGCTCAAGATAGGTGATTATCATATTCATGAGCACCTCCATATTCTACTAATTTAATTAAAAAAGCAGCTCCATCTCGATCGGGTAAACATTCAATTGTACCACCAAGTTTTTGAACTTGATTATATACAATAGATAATCCTAAACCATTTTTTTGCCCAAAGGGTTTGGTGGTGAAAAATGGTTCGAAAATATATTGACGTATCTCTTCTGAGATACCAATTCCAAAATCTTTGTAAATTAGGTGAATGGATTTTTTATTTCTAAATGCATCAATGTGAACAGGACATATGTCGTATGTACAGTCCTCATAGCCGTGTTCGCGTGTATTAGCGACCAAAGCCGTTATAATTTGCATAATTGTCTGTGGGTAGCTTTCAACGAAAATATTGGATTCGACTGATACTTTGAAATCAATATGATTGTTTTTACTGTCCGATGAAATAATGCTTACATACTGTTTCACGTATCTCCTAAATCGAATACTGAGCTGGTAAGGTCATTTTCGTGAATTGATATTTCCTTGAACATATCAATTATATTTTTTGATTGATTTAAGCTTGAAGTTGTAATGCTAATAGCCTCGTTGAGCTTAAGTCTCATATCATCAGAAAGTTCAGTATCATTTTGAACTATGTACTCCATAAAACTTACGGAAGATAAGGCGTTGCCTAGTGGCGTATTTAAGCGATGAGAAACACCTCTTACAAGAGCGCTTGTAGATTCTTGTCTTTGGTCAAAAGAAGTTAGTATTCTTAATCTCATATCATCAAATCTAAGAGCCAACTTTCCAATTTCATTAGGGTTGTTTAGTAGCTCATCTTCAAGTGGAACAGTTAAAATGTCTTCTCCAGAACGTGATACAAACTCAGAGAATTTGATGATAGGTTGGGTAATTAAGTCAGCAAGGTTAATGGCTATGTATATACTGACTACCAAAGCGATTATTATGAGCATAATGAGTCGCGAAAAGAATAGAGCTCGATACTCTTCGAAAGAAATGAGATCATCTGTGATATTGAGTCGGTCATAGCTGGTTGCATAGTCATAAAAAGTTTGAATGTAATTTGTACTCATATTGAATAGTATTAAACTGATCATAGAAGTCACAAAAATTGAACTGAAAATAATCGCTATTATAACTTGTAATACCAACGATTGTCTCATTCTTTGAAACATACAACCACCTCCAAACCTTCATTTGTATTTTCATACCCGAAACCATTCCCAATCATGCAGTATCGTGATATAATAAAACCAAACATACGTTCGTGTTTCGCTTGGAGGTTTTAATATGGATCTAAGGAAAAAGATCGAAATCCTTGCGGAATCCGCAAAATATGACGTGTCCTGTTCATCGAGTGGTAGTGATAGAGCTGCTCAAAAGGGTATGTTAGGGAACACCGCATTACCGGGAATTTGCCATAGTTGGTCAGACGATGGCCGTTGCATTTCACTTCTGAAAATACTGCTGTCGAATGACTGTATGTATGATTGCGCATATTGTATAAACAGAAGCAGTAATGATTTTCCCCGAGCTTCATTTACACCAGATGAGCTTGCTGACATAACTATGAATTTCTATCGAAGAAACTACATCGAAGGCTTATTCCTGAGTTCAGCTGTTCTTAGAAGTCCAGACTATACTATGGAGCAGATGATCAAGCTTGTGAAAAGACTTAGACTTCAAGACCGATATAATGGTTACATTCATTTAAAGGCTATTCCTGGAGCAAATAATAGCCTTATTGAAGAAGCGGGAAAGTATGTAGACCGCATGAGCATAAACATGGAACTTCCAACTGCTGCTGGACTCAAACTTCTAGCGCCACAAAAAAACAGGAACAAATCGTCGCTCCTATGCAGTTTATCAGGGACAGAATAGTTGAGAATCGTCATGATGGCCCATATTCTAAAAAATTGAAAAGTTTAAATAGAACAAAGGCGATTGGACAAAATCAAATTGTTAAATATCAACAGGGCACTGAACCATTTATTCCAGCTGGCCAAACGACTCAGCTAATGATTGGTGCAACCAATGATACAGATTTTTCTATCATTAGATTGTCTGAGGCTATGTATGACAGAATGCTGATGAAACGTGTATACTACTCAGCCTATGTCCCTGTGGTTAAGAACAATAGTCTGCTTCCTACGAAGGTTGACACCCCTTTGTTACGGGAACATAGACTTTATCAGGCAGATTGGCTTCTTAGATTTTATGGTTTTAATGCCGCGGAATTACTAACAAAGGAACATCCTAACTTTGATCCACTTCTAGATCCGAAATGTAACTGGGCAATAAGGAATTTGCACTTGTTTCCAGTAGAAATAAATAAGGCGGACATAAGTTTTCTGTTAAGAGTCCCCGGTATTGGACCGACATCTGCTAAGCGAATAATTGAATCAAGAAAATTTGCATGGTTAAGCTTTGAAGACCTGAAGAAAATGGGTGTGGTTCTAAAACGTGCAAAGTACTTTATTTTATGTAAGGGAAAGTACTATGGTCAAGTAGACATGGAGCAGAGGAAAATACGAGATATTCTTGCTGGTGCAGATCCCGACTCTAAAAAGTTATGTCTAAATCAATTGTCTTTAAGTGACTTGTATCCGAAAGCATTTGAAGGAGTGAGATCATAATGAGCGTAATCTATTTATATGATGGTACTTTCGAAGGGCTTATAACTTCAGTGTATGATGGATTCTACTCAGAAACGAAACCGACAGCGATTATTGATTCTGAAAAATATATACCAACATTTTTTGATAAATCAGTCACAATATATACAGACCAAATTAAGGCTGGAAAAGTGATAGAGGCAATACGGAGTAAACTGGGTGAGGCTGTTCTTGAAACAGTTATGTACGCGTTTTTCTCTGAAGACCCTAACGTTGGGACTATAATTTATCGCTTTGCTAAAGTTGCATTCAAATTAGGCCCTTCGTGCATTGAATACAGAGCACATGAAGACATTGGGCCCCTTCTTGATCTTTATCGAAAAGTATGTAGAGATTCGCATTTATTGCTTGGGTTAATCCGATTTGTAGAGCTAGATAATGGGATTTTGTACAGCCAATTTGAAGGGACTTATGATGTTCTTACAATACTTGGGTCTCATTTCTTTGGAAGACTAAGTGGTGAGAACTGGGTGCTTCATGACTTGAAAAGGTCTAAGGCGGTAATCTGTGATGGTGAATCGTGGATCATTAAAGACGTAACCGTGCCTGATAACATTACCTTGAACGATCGTGACTCTTGTTCCAGAATCTATGGAAAACCTACTTCAAACATATCGCCATTCAGGAAAGAGTGAACCCTAAACTTCAAATGAATAACATGCCAAAGAAACACTGGAAATATCTAATTGAAATGAATGACTCTACAAATATGACAAGTCAAAAGAAACTGAACTGAAGACAACATGTTTTTTATGTTAGGGCAATTTGAGATATACTAAACATATCAAATAATAACTAAGGAAGTTGCCAATGAGACAATCAATGATAGATGGAGATGTGCAAAAAACACTGCTTAAACTATCGGGCCCAATGGTTCTTGGTATGTTAGGCTTAATTGTATTTAATCTTGTAGACACCTATTTTGTAAGTATGTTAGGAACCAATCAACTGGTTGCACTTTCTTTCACTTTTCCAGTAGTTCTTGTTGTAAATAGTATTGCGCTAGGTATTGGGCAAGGGACAGCGTCTGTAGTGTCAAGAGCAGCAGGAGCAAATGACAAAAGAAAACTTGTTAGATATGCAACTGAAAGCCTGACCCTGGGTGTATTAGTGGTGCTGTTTTTTGTCATACTAGGACTCATCACAATTGATCCACTGTTTAAGGCTATGGGTGCCAATGAAACTGTTATGCCATACATTAGAGACTATATGAAGGTTTGGTACTTAGGAATGGTTTTTGTTGTCATTCCAATGGTTGGCAATAACTCCATTCGTGCTCTGGGTGATACAAAGACACCAAGTCTTGTGATGTTAGTTGCAGCTGTGGCGAACTCAGTTCTTGATCCAATTTTTATATTTGGATGGGGCCCAGTCCCAGCTATGGGAGTAAGAGGAGCGGCAATCGCCACTGTGCTCTCCCGTTGTATTACATTTAGTGTAGCTTTATACATTCTAATTGTTAGAGAAAAAATTGTCTCTATTGCTTATGTTGAATTTAGTGAACGAGTTAAAGCGTGGAAAGATATTTTGTACATCGGTGTACCAAATGCATTAACTAAGATGATCCAACCTTTAGGTATTGGTATAATAACAAAACTTCTTGCTACAGAAGGCTTGTTTGCTGTGGCAGGCTATGGTGTTGCGTCAAAAGTAGAGCGCTTTGCTCTTATATTCATAATGTCAATTTCAGTTGTTATGACACCCTTTGTAGGACAAAACTATGGCGCGGGCAAGCTAGACCGTGTTAGAGAAGGTGTGAAGTCAGCTATTAGAGTATCACTTTGGTCTAGTGTTGCTGTTTATATAGTGCTTTTGGTTTCATGTAGAACAATAGGTAACGTGTACAGTGAGGATCCAAAAGTTGTTAAGGCACTGGTATTCTATTTGAGAAGTGTTCCTCTGTTTTATGGAGCATACGGAATAATTCAGATTGTAATCTCTGTTCTAAATGCAATAAATAAACCGTTTCAAGCTGCGTTAATTAGTGTTTCATTAATGTTTTTGGTCTATATTCCACTTGCGACAGTAACCAAATCTATATGGGGATATCATGGAATATTTCTCTCACTTGCGATTTCCTATGTAATTGTAGCTATCGTAAGCTATTTTTGGATAAAAAGTATGATTGCCGATGTATAGAAAATATAATATAATGTATATAAGGATATGCGAAATGGGAAATAAATGAATGCGTGAAAGCGCATTTTTAAAGGCATTTAATGTCGAAAAATGTCGCATTATGGAATTAAATTCTAAATGTTGTAAAAAGTGATTGTATCACGGAGGTTGAAATTGTATAATCCGATTGTAGGCATCTATGAGTTAAAACGGTTTTTCGGTCTTAGAGATCTTCCGAAATCAGATCATCGGATAGCACGAGTATTAAGATATTTCAACAATGACAATGAAGAAAAGATGGTTGATGTGGATGTGACACCTGTTAAGTTTTGGGAGAATTTCTGGTGTTCCTATTCAGATTGTGTGTTTGTCGATTTGAACGACCACAAACATGGCCATACTTTATTCCTATCAACATCTATGGAAGAAGAGAACTTGTCACGTATGCGCATTGAGTTGAGCTACAGACTAAGAGTCTCAAATCCAATTAGGGTCGTTGAAAGTCAAATTACGGATACGAATAGCTATATGAAGAGCTCACTGGAAACACTCATTAATGATTCTGTAAGGTATGGGAGCCAAATGGACATTGATAGTGTTGAAGCGCAGCTAAGAAAGTCAATTGCGATTTCAAATTCAATTAGTGATATCTTCACAATGAGTGATCTTTCTATAAGGATTTCTTATGAGGAGAAGTCTTCCTTTGATGAGCAAAGATTGTTTGGAAGACATCTTAGTAACGATATGAATACGTTACTCGAAATTGCCAAAAATAGTGATCTGGAGGCAAATGAAGAAGAGGATTTGAAAAATCTAATTCTGAATGGCCCAGAATAGCGAGCCAATGGTATGGGTTGAGATCGAGGTGTTAAATTTGGGGAAAGAAATAAATACTGTAAGGTACTTAAGAGATAAGTATGAAATCATGCAGAAGTCTTTAATCATTCAAGGTATATCAAGACCTTATTTGAGTAATCTTGAGAATGGAAAAGTGGATATTTCACATGAAATGGCATATAGAATCTCTGAGCAGTTCAACGAAGTATTTTCAGATAAAGGCATTGATCTAAGACTTGATAAAGAAGATTTGATGAGCTCTAGGAGACTTATCAAAAAACTTGAATTGAATGATGAACTTCAGAGGTTTGAGAAGGTTAAAAACGTAGATTTAGAAGATGTAAAGATGTTGGAAGAGCGTTACCTGGTTGTTGAATCATCCTATGAATATGCTAGACTCAATAATTTACTTGGGAATTTCTATTACAATAGGAATGAGAAACGAAAAGCGATGAGGTATTTGGAAAAAGCATTTGACGCGTATTCTTCAAAAGAAAGTACTAGTGAAGTTCTATCAATAATTGCAAGATTGATATTAACCTATGTAGATCTAAACGAACTATCAAGAGCGAAAGCATATGATGATTACTTCTTTGATGTATTAGTTAATCAGGATGTTGAAATTGAAGAACGTTTGAAGTCTAAACTGTACTACAATTCGGCTCTTTTAAATAAAAAACTAGGTAATTATAATCTTGCATTAACAAGGCTTGATGTTTATGATGCATTTGCAACGAAAAGAGTTCAAAGACATGAGTATGCTGAAATACTACGTGCCAATATATATCTTGCACAACAAGAGTTTAACAAAGGAATAGAGTTGTTATCAAACTTGCTCAGTGATACATCGGATGGTCTTGTGAGAACCTATGGGTCAATAACTAAACTTGAGATCTTAGTAGAGCAAAATAGTAAAAATGAGTTTGAAGATCTTGTTCGTTCAGTTGGCTATTTTTTAAAGGATTCATGTTCTGAGTATCCAAAGTATGCATACTTTTGGATTACCATTATGATCTTGTCCGATAAGATTGCTGATGAAAAGTTTGTGCTTGATAATTTGACATATGTTGCTCAACTTGTTAAAAAATCTGGTAGAAATTCTGAAATGAAGTCTTATATTACTTTACTTAAGAAGTATACAGAAGTATCTCAAGAAGCTAAGAAAGTCTATTCCAATTTGATAGAGGCATACTTCATAGTGTGATTAATCTATATTAATACTTACTATGGAGGGTGAAAATGAAAAGAGTACTTGCAATTTTAATGACTTTAACAGTTTTAGCATCATCTGCTACTATGGCATTCGCTGATGAGAAAGTTAAGCCAGTTGATGATCGTTCTATCGGTATTATAATAATGATTGATCCACCATTTGAAGAATAAACTTTAAACTCGATTCGCTATATGTGAATCGAGTTTTTATTTTGGAAAAATCGAGTCATTTTACCAGATTCATCTTATTAGGGCCAGATTACTTTGTACAGATTATTGTGAAAGATGTAATGATATTCCTCAGGGTAGTTCTAAAGTCCTGGTTTAATATGACGCTTGCTAGTATATTTTATACTGTTGATCTGTTACTATAAAATCATACAAGGAAAAAAATATTTGATTGGAGCGCGTGTTATGGCTGAAATACAAAAACTTAATGCAGATCATAAACTTGAGATACTGCTACATATATTGAACAATATAGACGATCAAGGTGTAATAAGTTTCGCTGAGGATAAATTTGAAGCTTATTTTAAAGAATATTCTCGTGCACTTGTTGAGAACTATCTAAATGCTCTAAACAATAAAAAAACACTGCAGTTTATGGTATATGGCGAACCAGGAATGATAAGTGAACATTTTATCAAGGTAACAAGTCCTGCCAAGTTATCTAGGGAGATTAAACTTCAAATTGATTTGTTAAAGGCAAAACAAAAAGACATAATTTTGGCAGTTAATGAGGAAAATATGCATCTAAAAAGTAGGCTTGAAAATCCTCATGAGGAAAAAGTCGAAACACCAGAAGTTGATGATGAAGATCGAAAGAAAATGAGTGAAGTCATCACTGAGACGCTAGAATATGGGAAAAAGCTAAAAAAAGCGTTAAAGAAAAATAAGAATCTAGAGATACTTGAAGGTGTTGTTAATGATACACAGGGGTATTTACAAACAGTTAAAATGATAAATGACAATTATGACGATGTGCAATCAACATTAATAGAGCCTATAATCAAGGAAAACAGGATGATGATGAGACGATTAACCCTGACAGCGACCCTTGCAATATTCTTTATATCAATAATCTCTGCTATGGTGCTAACGATATTTAGTTAAAATTTCTTAAAATAGCAATTTGGACGTTAAAATAGACATTTAAATGCTATAATTGTTTTATATTTAAACTAATTTCAGATATGGGGGAGACGCATGATTAAGATATTTGCAGACTCTACTTGTGATTTGTCACAAGAAGTGATTGATAAGTATGACATTGGCATAGCGCCATTGAGCATAAATATAGATGGAAAGACACATAAGGATAGAATTGATATAACACCAGATCAATTTTATGCCATTATTGATAAGCTGAAGAAATTGCCAACAACAGCAATGCCAGCGCCTACTGAGTTCCTTTCAATTATGGAAGAGGCTTATGAAAAAGGGTGCCGAGAGTTCCTTTGCATTACAATGTCGAGTGGAACAAGTGGATCATATCAATCAGCTGAAATTGCTAAAACCATGTTTCTTGAAGAACACACTGACAATGATGTGAAAGTGCATGTTGTTGACTCGCTGAGTATGAGTCATGGTAGTGGTTGGTTGATCCTTAAGAGTGCAATGCTTCGAGATAGAGGCATGAACTTTGAAGACCTTGTTGATTTTAACGAAGCATTCAAAAAACATGTTAAACATTTCTTGTCTGTAGATGACTTGGACAATCTTATTAGAAGTGGACGCCTTACAAATGCAAGTGCATTTATAGGAAAGCTTCTTAAAATAAAACCAATCATGTCAATGAGAGATGGTAAGGGTGCAATTGTTGCAAAAGAACGTGGTAGAAAAAAAGTTATGACGCATTATGTTGAAGAGTTCAAGAAGCGTAATCATGCTGTAATGAATGATTTCATCATAATTGGATATACTTCAGACAAAAGTGTAGCCCTTAATCTGCAAAATAAACTTGTTGATGAAACGGGTTATAAAGGTGATATATACATTATGCAGATGGGTGTTTCTGTTGGAACACATGTTGGACTTGGCGGCTTGTCTATGTTCTTCATGGAAAAAGATAGAAAACATGACGGTCTCCTAGTCAATGAAATGAATAGTCTAATGAAAAAGAAAGACGAAGTTATGACAAGAATGGCTGAGTTAAATGATCAGTTTAATGAGCAAGTTAATAAACAACTTAAGAAATAGGTTTATATTAATATGTAAACATTCGCTATAAATAAAAGAAGCTCTACCGATTTATTCGGTAGAGCTTTTATATTGCGTAATTACTTTATACGTTAAAGCGGAATAGGATTACATCGCCATCACTTATAACGTATTCTTTACCTTCAAGACGAACCTGTCCTTTTTCTTTCGCAGAAGCCATAGTGCCATGTTCTTTAAGAGCATCAAAAGCGATTGTTTCAGCACGGATAAATCCACGTTCAATGTCTGAGTGAATTTTGCCGCCAGCTTGAGGTGCTTTTGTACCACGCTTTATTGTCCATGCGCGTACCTCTTGAGGTCCTGCAGTTAGGAACGAAATAAGACCAAGTAGGTGGTATGAGGCATGAATAAGTTTATCAAGGCCTGACTCAGAAAGTCCTAGGTCTTCAAGGAATGCCATTTTATCATCGTCATCAAGTTCAGAAATCTCTTGTTCGATTTGAGCACATACAGTAACCACTTCTGCATCTTCAGACTTTGCGTAGTCACGTACTTCTTGTACAAAAGCATTTTCTTCACCAGAGATAATATCATCTTCTGATACGTTTGCAACGTAAATGATAGGCTTAAAGCTAAGCATGTTTAGAGACTTAGTATATGCCATTTCATCATCGGTTAAGTCCATAGTACGTGCGGAAAGTCCATCGTTAAGTACATCCATAATACGATTTAAGAAATCTAACTCTTTTTGCAAAGTCTTATCACTTTTCGCGGCTTTGCGCGTTTTTTGAATACGACGGTCTAACATTTCTGAATCAGAGTAAATGAGTTCAAGGTTGATTGTTTCAATATCCTTTGTTGGGCCAATTTCACCATCAACGTGAATGACGTTTGGATCTTCAAAACAACGTACTACATGAACGATAGATTCTACTTCACGAATGTGGCTTAAGAACTTATTTCCAAGTCCTTCACCCTTACTTGCTCCCTTAACCAGTCCAGCAATGTCATAAAACTCAATCGCTGTTGGAACCAGCTTCTTAGAGTCGTAAAGGTCTCTAAGCACGTTTAATCGTTTATCTGGTACAGAAACGACACCAACATTTGGATCTATAGTACAAAAAGGGTAGTTTGCAGATTCTGCACCTGCTTTTGTAATTGCGTTAAATAGAGTACTTTTGCCGACGTTTGGCAGCCCTACGATTCCTAACTTCATTTATATCTTCCTTTCAATTATCAATCATCTTTCACAATTCTTTTTCAAAAGTTTAGATGTTTATTTTTCTAGTTAATTGCACACCTAAGAATTATATACGAAATGGGTCTAAGAATCAACAAAATACAATATGGACACGTAATGGTCACATGAGCTTGTTATAATACTAACGACATGGGAAGAGAGGGATGAATGTGAACAATAAATGGCTATGGCTTAGTGCTGTCATTACGGGAGTGACACTAGGCGTCGCAATGTTAGCTTTCAATATTGATTTTACAATCAATACTATTGGACCGCTGGCAATTGGAGTGTTTGCAGTTTACATGATTATAATCATCTGGACATCGGTTAGGGAACAAAGAAATATTATAAAAATACTGATGGTTGAAGGGCAACCGGACCTTTATTTGCAGAGGATGAATTTGTTAAAAAAACAAATTCGAGGGGACAAATTCAAAAGATTAATTGAAGTGAATATTGCTTCGGGTCTTATTTACGATGGGAACGTAGACGAGGCACTTAATATCTTAGAGTCTTTGTCACTCAGAGGATTTACACCAATGCACAAAGGTGTTTACTATAATAATCTAGCATTTGCATATCTAATGCAGAATCGAATTAACGATTCACAGGAGATATTTAAAAAACATATTGGTGAAATGCTTGCAGCTGACCGAGATCCAATGGTTCAGTCCTGTGCAAGATGCACTCAAGCAATTTTGGATTTTAAACAAAGAAGAGTTCACATAGCGTATGAGACACTCGACAGATTACTTGAAAAAGACCTGATGCCTTTACAAAAAGCTGTGGCTTTATACTATAAAGGACTTATTATGAAAGACCTTGGAAAAGAAGGGATTTCTCACGTGTTTGAAGAGAGTTCTTCTAAAGCTGGTAATACAGTGTTTAGAAAACTATCAGATAGCGCTCTAAATTCAATACAATAGGTGATTATTCCTTAAGAATTCCTTAGACCGTCTGGCTTTTGCTGGACGGTCTTTTTTCACACTGATATAATGGTGCTTGGCAACACAATATCGTTGCGTGTTTGCTAGTGGAATCTGGGAAGGAATGACAACATGATCGAAGAAATCCGCGTCATTGAAATGGCGGATCAAGTAAAGCTACATCTTATTAAATCGGACAAATTCAAGACCGACTTAATAGGCGTATATATAAAGCGACCATTAACAGAAAAGGAAGCAACTTATAATACACTAATAACAAGAATTCTTGAGCAGGGTACAAAATCTTGGCCGAATTCACAGGCTCTGAATCATGCGCTTGATGATTTATATGGTGGGATATTGTCCTGCGATGTTAATAAGTATGGTGAACTACATGCAATGCAGTTCAAACTTCAACTTCCAAATGAAAGGCATATTAAGAATAAAACTTTGCTTGAATCAGGACTTGGAATATTAAATGAAGTGCTACAAAATCCCGTTCTTGTGAATGGCTTATTTAAAGAAGATGTTTTCAAAAACGAAGTTAAGAACTTGCGTGAAGAAATACTGGGTCGTGTAAATGACAAAATGGTATATGCCATTGACAGATGCACTGAAAAAATGTGTGAAAATGAGGCGTTTAGGTTTTATCAGTATGGTACCATCGATATGCTGGACACTATTACAAATGAAAGCCTCGTAGCCCATTACAATGAAATAATGACAGGTTCACCAATAGACATTGTTGTTGTTGGTGAATTGAATTTTGAAAAAACAAGAGAATTAATTCTTAATAAATTCAAGTTTAACAGTGATAACATAGTTAAAATTCCTGAATCAGTGACAGATGTTGGTGTAGACTCTGTTAAGGAAATTAATGATACATTCGATGTAAGTCAGGCAAAGTTAACACTAGGGCTTCGAACGAATATATCTTTTTCGCATCCCCTGTATAATGCAAGTGTATTGTACTCTAACATTTTGGGTGGAGGAGCAAGCTCTAAGCTGTTTAAGAATGTTCGAGAGAAAGCTTCGCTTTGCTATTACATCTTTTCTAGAGTCGAAAAATACAAGGGTATTTTACTAATAAGTTCTGGAATCGAAGCAAAGGATAAGCAAAAAGCACTTGATTTAATTCAAATTGAAATGGACAAAATGACGACTGGTCTATTCAATGATGATGATATTAAGATTGCAAAAGACGCTTTAACAAGTGCGGTAAGGTCGATATCTGACTATCCAAATTCATTTATGAACTTCTATTACTCACAAAAGTTAAGTAACAAACCGTTTGATATGGAAGGTCTTTTAAAGAAGATTGAGCTTGTAACAAAAGAGGAAATCATGGAAGCTGGAAAGCTAATGACTCTTGATACTGTTTATTTCTTGTCTAAGGAAGGTGCTTAACCATGAATGGATATAAGATAGAGGAAAAACATGATGAACTCTTAAATGAAAGTGTTTATAGAATTATACATGAGTCTGGCCTGGAAATTCAGTACATGCCAAAAGCGGGCTACACAAAGAAGTTTGCATATTTCGCAACGCGTTATGGTGCAATGTATAATAAGTTTGAAATTGCAGACGGTGCTTTGAAAGAAATGCCTTTAGGCGTAGCGCATTTTCTAGAACATAAAATATTTGAAGAGTCAGATGGTGATATTTTTGACAAGTTTTCAAGACTTGGAGCAAATGTTAATGCTTTTACAAACTTTAATTCAACAGCATATATGTTTTCAACTGTTGACAATTTTTATGACTGTTTAGGTTTGCTTTTAGGCTTCGTACAACGCTGTCATTTAACTGATGAAAATGTTGAGAAGGAAAAGGGCATTATCAGTCAAGAAATTAAAATGTATGATGACGATCCAGACTGGAAGGTCTATTTTAATACACTTAAAGAAATGTATCATAAACATCCAGTAAGAGAGGACGTAGCAGGTTCTATTGAATCGGTCCACTCAACAACAAGAGAACAATTGCAAATGTGTTATGATTCATTCTATACACCAGAGAATATGATTTTATTTATTATTGGGGATTTAAGTCTTGAAGAGGTCATGGAAGTTGTTGAAAAAAATATAACTGATGAGTATGCATCTAGAAAGGCTCTGCCAAAACTTGTCATTCCTAAAGAACCTAAATCAGTTCGTGAGAAGGAAGTAAGACAAGTTATGAATGTTCCAGTACCGCTTTTTATGATTGGATATAAAGATACAGAGATACTTGAACAACCGAAAGAAGCCCTTAAAAAGACGATAGCTATGAAGCTGGCTTTAGATATGCATTTTGGTCGAAGTTCTAGTTTTTATGCTAAAAACTACGAATCAGGTCTGATTAATGCATCCTTCTATCAAGAATATTCCAGTGGAATGCAATATGCGCATGTTATGTTTGGTGGAGAGTCTTCTGAATATGAAAAAGTCAATTTCGCAATTCAGGATGAAATTCAAAGCATTCATAAAAACGGTATAGACCATGACGGATTTACAAGGGTAAAACGTAAGGCAATAGGCAGGTATTTAAGTGCTTTTAATTCGGTTCAATACGTTGCTGGTGCGTTTGTATCATACTTCATGAAGCATATGGATCTCTTTGACTATCTTGGGATATTAGAGGAAATGTCTCCTGAGTTTGTTGAAGAAACAATCAAAAAACATCTTAAGACAGAAAACGTGGTTCTATCAGTCGTGGAATAGGAGAATATAATGGATCCGATAGCATTTGAGATATTTGGATTTCAAATTAGATGGTACGGTATATTTATAGCTACTGGCCTTCTGTTAGCAACGCTGCTTATTTTGAAACGGGCAAAGAAACTTGGATTTGAAGAGGATACAATAATAGATTTAGTCATTGTGTGTATGCCTTCTGCAATAATAGGTGCAAGGATGTACTATGTTCTTTTCAATTGGTCCTATTATCAAGGCGATATTATGAAAATGATTAATATTCGTGGTGGTGGACTTGCCATACACGGTGGCGTTATAGCTGGTGTGTTGGCAGGATGGATTTATACTAGAATTAAGAAACTGGATTTTACGAAGCTGATTGATATATGTGCACCGGGACTTATTTTAGGTCAAGCTATAGGCCGCTGGGGGAACTTCTTTAACAATGAAGCACATGGTGGTCCTACAGATCTACCTTGGGGCATTATGGTGGAAGGTCAAAAGGTACATCCAACATTCTTTTATGAATTTGTATGGAATTTATTGGTACTTGGAGTGCTACTGAAATATAGAGACAGCAAAAAGTTCGATGGCGAAATCTTCTTGCTTTACTTAGGTCTGTACTCTGTTGGTAGATTCTTTATTGAAGGTATGAGAACGGATAGTCTTATGCTTGGACCACTACGAATGGCCCAAGTTATTAGTATTGGTTTTATAGCATTTGGATTCGGAACGATCTGGTTTATACGAAAGAGAAATGCAAATAAAGCGGAGTAAAATAGAAGTAAAAGACTATTGAAACTTAATTAAATTGAATAAAACTTGTTATGAACGTCAGAATTATACTGACGTTCATATTTTTGTTACACATTTTTTGGTGAAATGCCTTATACTTATAAAGATTCGATCGTTTTGAGTCAGAAAAATTTAACTGAAGACTGGGAGACAAGCAAAACTATGAAAAGACAATCGTTTATTAAGGGCTCCTTGATCCTTATGGTATTAGGTTTTATATCAAGAGCATTCGGAGTGTTCTTTAAGGTGCCACTAGACTATTTAGTTGGTGAAGAAGGACAAGGACTCTATTACATACTTTATCCTGTATATGCAGCTTTTATAGCAATGTCATCTGTTGGCCTTACAATGGCTTTATCAAAACAGATTGCACAATATAGAGCAACCAATAAAAACAGTCATGCTTGGATGAGTTTCAAGCTTGCATTTGGTCTGTTTTTAGGTTTTGGACTTATTATGACAGTGGTACTATTCGCAGGTGTGAACCATATTATAGCTGCACTTAAATGGCCACAAGAAACGTACTGGGGTCTAATGGGTCTAGGTGCGGCACCTTTAATTGTGTCAATAATGTCTGCATTTAGAGGTTTGTTTCAAGGTCATGAGAATATGGTGCCAACAGGCGTTTCCATGATTATTGAGCAGTTTGCCAGAGTGGTATTTGGTATTGGTCTAACATGGTTCTTAATGAAGGAATTTAATGATATTGGTCTAGCGGTTGGAGGTGCAACTTTTGGTGCGGCAGCTGGTGGATTCTTTGCAACAATATATCTTGTTATGACTTTTATGACTCACAAAAACCACATTATTGTAAAAGATGAAGTTATAGAATATGAAGAAAAGAAACTTATACTAAAGAAATTACTCAGCATGGCTGTTCCGATTGCAATGGGAAGTGCAATCATTTCTGTAATGGGACTTGTGGATTCTGTTATGCTTCCTGCGGCACTTACAGATCTGACGGGTGATTCACATGATGCACTTGAGTTGATTGGTGGGTATTCTAGAGCAAACACAATTATGAATATACCACTTATTATTTCCCTATCAATTAGTACAAGCATTGTACCTTTTGTGGCTAAAGCTTGGGAACTTAAGGAATTTGATGTTGTTCATAGACGAATTGGAATGGGCATGAAAATGGGGACACTTCTAGCTTTCCCAGCTGCGGTTGGTATTGCAGTGTTGTCGCATGATTTGGTCGGACTTATTTTTTCCTCGACCATTGGCGGTGACGTATTAGTACCATTAGCCTTCTCATTAATATTCATAATCTATTCTCAAATTCAAACCAATGTCTTAAATGCTATTGGGAAGCCAGTGGTTCCAGTGTGGAACATGTTAATCGGTGTTGCTGTGAAAGTGGCCTGCAATATAATTCTAGTTCCTAATCCCGATTTTGGTCTAATGGGAGCAGGTTATGCAGTTATTGCAGCGTACATTGTAACGACTGTACTGAATGCCATATCAATTAAAAAGTACACAGGTTACAAATTTGGAGTGTCTAACTTGATTAAGAAACCAATTATTTCTGTAATGGGAATGTGGGTTGGACTCTTCGTCACTGGGGTATGTCTTGGTGGTGTTTTACCTGGTCGAGTTTTAACCCTTGTTTCTGTTGCCATAGGAGCAACAATTTATGGTTTGCTGATTATAGGTCAACAATATTTAGAGCAATCGGAAATTTCACAAATTCCAGCCCTGCAAAAAATCGAAAAAATTCTTGTAAAGAGAAGTAACTAGTAAAAATTTATACTACTAATAGACATAATACTAAATGAAAAGAGGTGAAGAAAATGACTGAATTGCTCAGTTGTGTTCTTTGCGACGAGGTTCATGAGCTTGACCAAGGTATGTTTAATTACATTAGAGCCAGAAATGTGTTCTTTGAATTAGGCCCAGCATATTTTGAGCTTGTCTTGAATTACAAGTCACTAGACGAGGAAGTTACTGAACATGTAACAATTACAGCACCTTCGGGCCTGATTTTAGCAGATGTACGTGAAACGTTCGTTCAGAATAGTTACTACTTTACTTCTATACATGAAGTCGAAGCTGACTTGAATGAAATTGGTGAGTATACAGTTGTAATTGTGACAAACGGAAAACGTTATAAGTATTCCTTCGATGTAAGCTTAGAACAGTAATGAATAGCCCCTATGTGAGTTGGATTCACATAGGGGCTTGTATTATACCTAGTATAAATGAAGCTATGCATCAATATCGAATTCATGTTCCCGAAGACTCCATTTGCCTTCCGTGTCTCGACTGCGTTCCATGAACACGGCATGAAGTTCGCTGTCTATGAGTATAACAGTTTGAAACCTAGTGCCATAGTTCTTGTTTGGAATATCAATAAATGTACTAGAAAGAGGGCGTTCAAGCGCTAATCCTATTCCTGTGTCAGGTAAAAGGTCATCTGGTGGAATGGTTGTATCATCTAAGACATTAAATAAAGATTCAGGTAAAATGGATTCATGTTGGTCAATGATGCTTTTCAGTACCATTTTTCCAGTGGCAACCTTAGGCCAAGGTGTATCAAGTAAATGGTTACTAAGCCCATATATACCTGGAGGTAAAAGATGGACTTGTCTGTCTACATTGGAATAGTAGGAGAGTTCATGCATGTCGCCGACTATAAGATTAAATGGATTAAATTTATGAGCCTTCATTGACACAATTTCACAGTACTTTTGAGGAAATGGTTTGTAAACTAAGAAATCACGAACCAAATGACCTCTAGAAATAGTGTCAGCCTTTATCATTGAAAAGTCTCGGTAGTTTGTAACAAAGGCGAAATGGCCACTGCGTGTAATTCCAGTCCAAGAGCCATTTTCTTTTGCATCGACTCCGGCTAGTATTGTATCATCATTATCCCAAAAGTGGGCAGGGATTGATGGTCTATCGTAAAATTCATCTCGATTGCCCATGAAAATAAGGGGGTATTTGTCGTGAACCTTGTATGCGAAGAATACGGTACACATGGTTGTCTCCTTTCGGTGTAGGAATTCATCCTATTCACTTACTACCCAAAGGTGGTTGAAAAATAGTCAAAGCCAATAAATCAATCAAAACTTAATGATAACTTCAGAAACAAGTACTGAGAAATATGCTAAAATAATCTTAAAATGGAAGTGGAATATTCAAATTGGAGGGCGAAATGAGAATTGCATTATGTCAGATGCCCGTAAAAGTGGGCAAAGACGCAAACTTGGAAACTGCAAGCAGAATGATTAAAGAAGCATCTATTGGTGAAGCTGATATTGTTGTACTTCCTGAAATGTTTAACTGCCCATATTCCAACACTTACTTCAGAGAATACGCAGAGGTGGAAAAAGGGTATACATACAGTCAACTTTCTGAATGGGCTGCTGAGTTTGGTGTTGTATTAATAGGAGGGAGTATTCCCGAACTATCAAATGGATTTGTCTATAACACAACGTATGCCTTTAATTCTAATGGTGAATTTATAGGAAAACACCGAAAAGCTCATTTGTTTGATATTGATATACCTAATGGAATTCGCTTTATGGAATCCGAGACACTTACTGCTGGATCAAATAGTACTGTAATAGACACACCGTTTGGAAAAATTGGCATTGCAATATGTTATGATATGAGATTCCCAGAACTTTTTAGAAAAATGACTCTAGAAGGTGCTAAACTTATTGTTGTGCCAGCGGCATTTAACATGACCACTGGACCTGCACATTGGGAGCTGACAGCACGGGCAAGAGCTTTAGATAACCAAGTTTATATGGCCTTGTGTTCACCTTCTCGTGATAAAGACGGCGTATACGTAGCGTATGGACATTCCCTAGTGGTGAATCCTTGGGGAGACGTATTAAATCAGGCAGAGTATAATGAAGGTATTGTATTTGTTGATTTAGACCTAAAGTTGTGTGATGAAATACGAGACAATTTGCCACTGCTTAAACACAGAAGACCTGAGATTTATTAATGATTGAATGTGTTTGTATGAATTAATAAGTGGTAAAATACTAATATGAGATAAAACAGGAGGGATATATATGTTGAATATGCATAAGAAAAGATATGAAGAGCTTGAGCGTTATAGAAAACGTACAAATGGATTTAAGTTTGTTGAGGGTCTTTTAATCGGTACTGCGATGGGACTTATGGCTGGAATGATTCTTGCTCCAAAGCCTGGACGTGAAACATTAGATGATATTAAAGATGAAACATACCGTCTTATGGAAAAAGGAAAAGATATGATGGGCGGATGTTGCTGTGAAGAAGAGTTTGAAGACGATCAACTTCCAGAACCTGATGCTATTGAGTTTGATATGGAAGTAGAAGAAGAGTAATATCACAATTTTATTAATTTAGAGTGAAGAAAACCACTTAAAACCTTTCTAGAGTTTTAAGTGG
>LQAE01000198.1_pt1 | contig 20128 bp, 17 predicted proteins | sample 1535771 | NCBI WGS metagenome assembly LQAE01 (sample SAMN04331582, study PRJNA305678) | bioreactor metagenome | isolation source: bioreactor_1 inoculated with Wadden Sea sediment 1st replicate of a... | place: Germany:Bremen
TGGGCTGGGGCGTGGGATACATCGGGGGGCTGGCAGCCATGGTTTTTGTCCTGGCGGCGTTTATTCATCCGGCGGTTCCCTGGTTCGGGGTATCCACGGCAAACGGTGCCCATGTCCGGGCCGCCTGCCTGGTGGTGGCCATATGGTTTGCCCTGTTTTCCATTCCGTTTTTTCTCTGGGTTCCCCCAACTGCCTCCCGGAGTCAGACGGACCGGCTGGCAATCGTCAAAAATGCGGTGACGGACCTGAAACACACCTTCAGAGATCTCCGCTCTTACCGGCAGATCGTCCGACTGCTGGTGGCCCGAATGATCTACAATGACGGACTGGTGACCATTTTTGCCTTCGGCGGGATCTATGCGGCCGGCACCTTTGGGTTCAGCTTTCAGGAGATCATGATATTTGGAATTGTGCTCAATGTGGCGGCCGGGATCGGGGCTTTGCTCATGGGCGTTTTCGACGACCGGCTGGGAGGAAAGAGAACCATCCAGATCAGTAACGGGGTTTTGGCTCTGGCTGTGCTGATGGCGGTACTGGCTCCGAATCAAGCCATGTTTTGGGTGGCAGGCATTCTGGTGGGATTTTTTGCCGGGCCAAACCAGAGTGCTAGCCGGTCGCTGCTGGGCCGGTTTGTGCCCAAAGACAAAGAAAATCAGTTTTACGGATTTTTCGCGTTTTCCGGCAAAATGACCGCATTTATGGGACCAATGCTTTTAGGGGTGTTGACCCAGGTATTTGATTCCCAGCGGGCCGGGGTGGCGGTGGTCATTCTGTTTTTGTTGCCGGCGGGCTGGTGCTGTCCCGGGTAGATGAAGCCGAAGGCATGGCGGCAGCCCGCAGGGATTTATAATTTTTTGCCAGCTGGATCGCCGCGGTGAGCATCGGGTCCCAGGTGGGGCTGAATGGCGGTGCATAGGCCAGATCGGTCTGGAGAAAATCCGCCACCGTCATGTGTGCATGCAGGGCTACGGCCACCGCATTGATGCGGTGGGCCACGCCATCCTTTCCAATTGCCTGGGCACCTAACAATCGTCCGGTCTGCCGGTCTCCCACCATGTTGATATCGATGTTTGCGGCTCCCGGCTGCCATCTGGCCCTGGACAGGCTGGTGATCTGGTTTTCCACGGGATCAAATCCCACTTTTTGGGCTTCAGACAGAGTCAGGCCTGTCCGGACCACAGTGAGATCAAAGACCTTGAACACGGCAGTACCGGCCACGCCCTTCAGTGCATTGCGGTCTGCAAACAGATTGTCCGCCACAGCCCATCCGGCCCGGTTGGCCCGGAGCGCCAGTGGGATCCAGACCGGTTCGCCCGTGACCACATGGATGGCATCGCTGCAGTCGCCGGCCGCAAAAATATCCGGATCCGAGGTGCGCAGGTACGAGTCCACCTGAATGGCATCTGCTACCCCCAAAACCAGGCCGGCGTCCCGGGCCAGATCACTGCACGGTGCCACGCCCGTGGCACCGATGGCCAGGTCCGCATCCAGAGTCAGGCCGTCACAGAGGATGGTGCTGCCGGTACCGTCGGGTTCGATGCGCTGAATCTCAGTTCCCGTGTAAAGAAGGGCCTTTTTCCGGATCAGCTCTTCCTGAACGGTTTTTGCCATCTTTTCGGGCAGCCAAGGCAGAAGCCGGGGCCCCGGCTTGACCATGGCTACCTGTATGCCCAGCTCGGAAAGGGCCTCACACATTTCCAGGGCAATGTAGCCCATGCCCAGGATCACTGCTTTTCGGACCTTGTTTTGCTGGATAACTTCCTTGATGCGCCGGCCATGTGCCAGCTGTTTCAGGGGCATAAGCCGTTCCTTTCCGGGAAGATCCGGCAGGGTGGGGACTGCGCCCGTGGCAATGAGAAGTTTGTTATAGTCAAAGGTCTTTAATTCACCGTCCAGGTTGCGGGCGGTTACCTGCTTTGCCTCCGGATCAATGGCAGTGGCCCGATGACCTGTGAGCAGATTGATGCCATGCTTGTCAATGAATTCTTCGGCGGTTCTCACCACCAGATCATCCATGGGAGTATCTGGATCGGCAATGTTGTAGGGCATGCTGCATGCGCTGTAAGATACGTCAAAGCCCTGTTCCAGAACGGTAATCTCCAGGTCTGGATACAGCCGCCGGGCACGGCTGGCCGCACTCATGCCGGCTGCATCTCCACCGATAACCACAAATTTCATAGCGCCTCCGGATTCTAAAAGTTAAGGTCGAAGAAGAACTCTTTTTTTGTTCAGAATAGACTGGTTGTATTGTTTTTTCAAGGATTCACTTGACAGATGGTATCCAACATCGTCATCTTGAATAAAATTAGCCCATTATTTATCATGAAAGGAGACCCCATGTTTGTGCTGGGATTGCAGGGCAGCCCCCGGAAAAAGGGAAACTCGGATTTTCTGCTGACCCGGTTTCTGAAGGCCTGTGAAAACAGGGGCGCCCGGATCGAAACCATTCATCTGGATAAATTGAACATTCAACCTGCCGGGAACTGGTGGTGTGTGAAAAAAAAGGATTCTGCCCCATTAAAGATGAAATGGAACCCCGCATCTATGGTCTGATCCGAAGGGCCGACGCGGTGGTGCTGGCATCCCCTGTTTTTTTTTACAATGTATCGGCCCAGGCAAAGATTTTGATTGACCGGTGCCAGATGTTCTGGGGACGCCGATACAAAATGAAACTGGCGGATCCGGATGCCGCTTCCCGTCAGGGGGTTCTTTTGGCTGTGGGCGCTTCAAGTGGGAAACGCCTGTTTGACGGGGTGAATCTCACGGCGCATTATTTTTTTGATGCAATTTCCGCCCGGTTTGCCGAAGCCCTGACATACAAGAAAATTGAGGAAGCCGGGGCCGTATCATCCTTTCCCGGAGTGGATGAGGATATTGGGCAGGCAGCGGACCGGGTCATGGATGCGGTGCTGAACAAACCGACTCTGATATTTGTTTCCAGAAAAGATGCCTGCCGCAGCCAGATGGCGGCCGCATATGCCAAAGCGGCTGCCAAAGGATGTGTCCGGGTTTTGTCCGCCGGGATCGATCCTGCCGAAGACATTTTTGCCGAAACCCATGCATTTCTGGCCGATCAGGGATTGGATATCAAATACCAAAAGCCCCGGCACCTGAAGGATTTGATAGAAGAGACCTCCGCTGAAAAACTCATCAACCGGCCATCTTTTCTGGTGGTGAGCATGGTTCCGGATAAAATATCGCTGCCGGAAGCAACAATCCGTTCCTGGGATCTGGATGAAATTGAAGACAGTGATGGGATGGAAGCGCTGGGAAAAGAGATTCGCCGGCGGGTGGAGATCCTGGTATCAGACTTTCAAAGCCGGCACCAGGGCGGATAGCACATTTTTTGAGAATCCGTCCAGACTCCTGAACATCAGTCCGATAGAGGTCTGGGACCCTTTTTTCCGAATGGAGCGAATATCCGTTTTGATGTCAAGAGATTCAGAGTGGCCGTAAGGCAGACTCAGGGTCAGATGCTCTAAAAAAACGGATCTGGAAATTGTCCGTCATCCACATTGCACTGGCACCCTTTTTGATTGATGTTGACGATGACACCGCTTAGACAATGCGTTTCCAGGGTGATGCTGACGGGTAAAAAGCATTCCACCCGTTTTTCCGTGCGGACATTGCAGGATTTCACCACGTCCGGATATGCCAGAAACAACAGGTAATCAGGGTTTTTCAATATCCGTATGACGGTGGTTTTAAACTTGAACACATCATCGGACAGGATATATCTGGCAGAAAGGTGTTCGCCTTCAGACAGCCGGGCCTGAATCCAGTTGTTTTCCGTCAACTGAACAATGAGATAGCTGCCGACCTGCATTCCGGTAAGCTGGCTGGTGACAGTACGGTCCGGAGTTTCCGGTTCCAGAAGCAGTGCGGTGCCCAGTTCGATGAACAGCCGCTGACTTCGGTTGATGTATTTGCTGAGTTTGTCGGTCATAATTTACCTGCCGCCTCTTCGGAACAGCATAATTTTTATGGTTTCAAACAAGATATAGAGTTCAAGAAACAAGGATATATTGTTGATGTAATACAAATCATAACGAAGTTTTTCCACTGCGTCACCAATGGAAGCGCCATAGGGATACATCACCTGGGCCCAGCCGGTAATTCCGGGTTTCACCGCATGACGCTGGGCGTAATACGGTGTGGTACGGCTGATCAGCTCCACGAATTCCGGCTGTTCCGGCCGGGGGCCGATGAAACTCATGTCTCCTTTAAGCACATTGAACAGCTGGGGCAGTTCATCGAGGCGGGTCCGCCTGATCACTTTGCCGACCCGGGTGATTCGGGGATCGTTTTCACTGGCCCAGGCCGCATCGGCGTTTTTGTACGGATGAAAATGCATGGACCGGAATTTGTAGATGGTGAACGGTTTGCCATGAAGCCCCACCCGATTCTGACAGTAAAGAACCGGTCCTGGAGAATCCAGCCTGATGGCCAGGGCTATCAGAGGAAATAATGGCAGACAGACGATCAAGAGGATGGAGGCAAAGATCAGGTCCAGAATTTTTTTCAGCAGCCGGATGAAAGGCGTGATGAGAAATCCCCGGCTCTGAACCAGCCAGCCGGGGTTGATATGCTCCACCGGGATTTTACCGGTGACCCTTTCATAAAAGGAAGGATAGTCCAGAATTTTGATGCCCATCAGCTTACAGGTGACCAGCTTGTCTGTTATCAGGTTGCCCCGTCGTTCTGTGAGGGCGATGACAATCATGTTGGTCCGGGTCTGCTCGGCAATGCTGACCACGTCTTCAAACGGTCCCAGAATGGCTGATGAGTCCACGGTGACAGGATCTGTGGATGTCTGGATAAAACCCGCTAATACATATTTGCCAGACGATTTTTTTATCAGAGTTTCAGCGGTTTCTGCCGTGGATCCCGTGCCAATGATCAGGATTTTTTCAGCAAAAAAATGGACATCATTGGATTTGTGAAACAGGCTTTGCCAGATGTTTTGCAACAAAAAAAACATGGCCATGGTTCCAGCCACCTGCCAGAGGCTGTGTTCCGGATTGTGAGGAAGCAGGGCCAGAACGGTGAAAGAAATTCCCACAGCGACAAGGGACCGGATCAACCGGTCCCGGAATGTCCATTTATCCGGCTGGTACACCTCGCAGAGAAACGAAAAGAACAGAACCAGCGGAATGAACAACACCACCCAGGGCGGCAGGGTGGAAATGTTAAAGGTATGGGTGACAGCGATCAACAAAATGATCAGGGCAACCAGAATATCTCCTGCCATTAAGACAATCCGGTTGTAAATCAGGCTTCCCCTGTCAAGCAGTCCCAATTGATGCGATCCTTTACAAGTGAAATTTATTTGTGACTATAGGGCGAAGACTTTCGCCTGTCAAGGAACAATGAAAAACAGGGCGAAAAATGTGCGCCTGGAGCTGTTCTCTGTTAATTTTTCATGTTATGGTATCTGGAAATTGACAGATATGAGGAGTGATAAGGTGAATTTGCAGAGATGGTTGGCGGTATTTTTTCTGATGTCAGGCCTGCTTGTTTTTGCTTTGCCGGCAGCAGGTCAGAATTTACAGGATCGGGATAAAATGCCTGAGATGGCTGATTCCGGCGCACTGAGCATGCTTGATACTGTCCTGGAACATAACAATCATCTGCAACAGCGGATCATTGAAAAACTAAAGACCATGGCTGAAAGCACGTCGGAAACCGAAAAAAACAACTTGGCGGCCGAGCTGGAGAGATTGGATAAAATGCTCTCGTCCTCCCGGCAGGATTTTGAACGGATCGCCACCGGTGTGGATATCAGCCTGTTCGCCGAGAAAAGAGAAGCGCCTTTTGACTGGAAAGATGAACTGGTTTCACTGATCAAACCCGGTATCATGGAACTGAAGCATGCAACCCAGAAAACCCGGCAAAAAGCGGATCTCAAGGAAGACCTGTCCAGATACCAGGAGTTGAAACCGATTGTCCGCCAGGCCAACGACCATCTGATGGCATTGATTTCCAAGACAAAATCCCCTCGGTTGAAAGATAGACTGGAAAAGTTGGTGCCGGAATGGAGAGGCCAGGAAAGACAAATTTTAAGCCGGTTGGAAATAATCCAGATGCAGCTGTCGGAACTGGAATCGGAAGAAAAATCCATCCTCGAATCCTCTCAGAAATCCATCAAACAGTTTTTCAAAACCAGGGGCCTGTTTTTGTTTGTGGCATTGATCGCCTGTATCGGGGTAGTGCTCTTGCTGAGAGTGGCCTATCTGTTTCTGATTAAACATATCCCGGGACATCAATCGGTATACCGGCCATTTCATCTGCGGGCCATGGATCTGCTGTATCGGGTCGTGAGTGTTGTGGCAGCATTGCTGACCGTGGTTCTGGTGTTTTATCTGTTCGAGGACTGGGTGCTTTTGTCTCTGGCCATCGTTTTTCTGATGGGCCTGGCCTGGGCGGTCAAGAATACGTTGCCCCGGTTTATGCATCAGAGCCGGCTGATACTGAACATCGGGGCGGTTCGGGAAGGAGAAAGACTGGTATATCAGGGAGTGCCCTGGCTGGTGAAAAAAATCAACTTTTTTTCCGTGCTTGAAAATCCCGATCTGGGACAGACCCTGCGCCTGCCCATCGAGGTACTCATGGATCTGACTTCCCGGCCTTTTCGACGTCATGAACCCTGGTTTCCCTGCCGGAAAAACGACTGGGTGATTCTGTCGGACGGCACAAGAGGGTGTGTCACCAGCCTGTCTCATGAAATGGTGGAGATGGTGTTGCGCGGCGGTGCCAAAAAGGTTTACCAGACCTCGGATTTTCTGGGCCTGTCTCCCTTGAACTTATCCGTGAATTTCAGGCTCAAGATCGTGTTCGGTCTTTCGTATAACCTCCAGCCCCTTGCCACTAATCGGATTTTGGAAATTCTGGAAGCCCATATCCGGAAACGGCTGGCGGAAGAAGAGTACGAAAAAAGCCTGCTTAACCTGAGAGTGGAATTCGCTCAGGCGGGATCATCGTCTCTGGATCTGGTAGTGATCGCGGATTTTGACGGCGGGATGGCCCCATTGTACAATCGGATTTCCCGGGCCATTCAGCGCTGGTGCACAGATGCCTGTTCCGCCAATGACTGGGAAATTCCTTTTCCCCAGCTCACGGTTCACAAACCTGCAGCATCAAAGTGTTAGGATATCGGCATGAACATTCACTCTCATCTTCTGGGAGATCTTCTGGTGGGTATGGGAACCATTTCCCATACCCAGCTGGAAGACGCACTTCAGACCCAGCATGTGTGTTTTGAAGATACGTTTCAGTTGGATCTGGATCGGACGGAACTGGTTTCCGGCAGCAGGAAAAACAAGGCTTTCCCGCCCAAACTGGGGCAGATTCTGGTCAAAAAAGGCTATCTTTCAGATGAACAGCTGTTTGCGGCCCTGAAGATACAGAACCGCCAGAGTGAAAACCTGAGCCGGCTGAGCAGTGAAAAACTGGCCAAAGCCCTCCAGGTGGGATATGTCATCAATTCCACCATTGAGTTGGAAGAGGTGTTGAACCTGATCATGAAATATGCCAACATCGTCACGGATGCCGTGGCCTCCACCTTGATGCTGCTGGATGAAAAAACCGGTGAACTGGTGTTCAGTATTCCCACCGGGCCCAATGCGGAGAACCTCAAAGACATAAGGATTCCACCCGGTGCCGGTGTGGCCGGCTGGGTGGCGGAAAACCAGACCTACCTGCTGGTGCCGGACACCCGGAAAGATAACCGGTTTTATCCGAATATTGACGATATGACCGGCATGAAAACCCATTCCATTCTTTGTGTGCCCATGAAATCCAGGCGTAAGCTCATCGGGGTGCTGGAGGTGATGAACAAAAAAGACAACACCAGCTTTACGGAAGACGATGCCTTGATTTTGAGTGTGTTTTCCCACCATGCCGCTATTGCCATTGAAAATGCCATGCTGTTCAATTCCATGAAAAACCGGCTGGAAAGAGAAAAAATGATTGAACAGAAAGTGGCGGAGTCAGCACGTCTTCAGGCCATCGGAACCCTGGCAGGGGGAATCGCCCATGATTTTAACAATATTTTGGGCGCCATCATGGGGTATGCCGAGCTGGCCAGAATGGACAGTGAAGACATGTCCAGGCAGCATGCCAACCTCACAAAGGTTCTGGGGGCATCCAACCGGGCCAGGGACCTGATCCATCAGATTCTGGCGTTCAGCCGCCAGAATGAGGTGGAATCCCGGCCAATCCAGGTCAATATCATTGTCAAAGAGGCGTTGAAGCTGCTTTCAGCATCATTGCCCAAGACCATTCGTGTCGATGAAGAGCTTTCCTGTACATCCATGATTATGGGCGATGCCACTCAGATTCACCAGGTGGTCATGAATCTTTGTACCAACGCGGCCCAGGCGATGAAAGACAAACGAAACGGCAGGTTGACGGTGATCCTTAAAGAGGAAAATCCTTCTCTATATTCGGAAAAAGCCCGGACGGTCATTCCATCAAAGTCTTATCTCAAACTGCATGTGGCGGACAATGGAGAAGGCATGCCTTCCCATGTGGTGGAGCGGATTTTTGAGCCGTTTTTTACTACCAAACAGAAGGGTCAGGGGACCGGCATGGGGCTGTCGGTGGTCCATGGCATTGTCAAAAGCAATGGGGGGGATATTCAGGTGCATACCACGCCCGGAGAGGGGTCGGTGTTTGAAGTATTCTTTCCGGTGATCCCTCAAGACAGGCAACCTGCGGCAGAAAAGAAACCTCTGGAAAAACTGCCTCTGGGCACGGAACACGTTCTGGTGGTGGATGATGACATCATGCTTCTGGATGTGACCAAACGAAGCCTCAATTCTTTAGGGTATCATGTGACCATTGAAACCTTAAGCCCGGAAGCGGTCAAAAAATTTACGGCTCATCCAAACGAGTATGACCTGGTGATTACGGACATGGCCATGGCGGAAATGAACGGGGATGAAATGACGGCGGCAATGAAGGCGATTCGATCCGATATTCCCGTTATCGTCTGCTCGGGGTTCAGTGTGTGGATCACCGAAGAAAGTGCCCGGAAAAAAGGGTTTGCCGCCTTTTTGTTGAAACCGGTACAGTTGCAGGACTTGGCAAGGGTGGTGCGAAAGACTCTGGATGCAGGCCATGGGTCCGTATGATTCCCGAATCAATGGCGAACTTGCCGTGAAAGCTGTCAGGAACTGCATGATAGCATGGAGCATCCGGGCCTGTGGCGGGCCCATTCCGGCCGTTTGGCCGCAAACCTCTCCTGGCCAGGCTGCATGTCATAAGGATGTTTCATGGCTTGCAGCAAATCCTCAATCATGGAAAAATCCCGTTTCAGTGCCTTGTCAATGGCCATCTGGGCCAGGTAGTTGCGTAAAACAAACCATGGGTTCTGCCGGTTCATTTTCTTTGTCCGGATCTCTTTAGGGCGTTTGTCCTGAATGATCCGCCGGTGGTACTGACGCAACCAGTCCCACAGTTGAGTCTCATAGGCAGTGGAAATGTTTTCCGGTTGATAGAGTGACTCCCTGATGGGGCCGGGAACCGGTTGCGGCTGGCTGATGGATACATCATCAAGGAACCGGTCCGGAAAATCGATCTGTGACAGGCCCCGGAAAAACAGGGTATGATCGGTTTCCATGGCCTGAAGCAGAGAGAGCAGCTCCTTGATCAGTGCCTCATCGGTCTGAGGGTTGAACTCTGTCAGTCCTAGTTTTCCAATCATCATGGCTTGCCAGTCCTTCTGAAAACGGGTGGAGAATTCGGCGAGCGCCTGTTTCAACGGTGTCGAATCATTGATCAGCGGATACACGGCATTGGCCAGCTGTGCCAGATTCCACAGTGCGATCTGGCCCTGATTCTGAAAACAGTAGCGCCGGCCCCGGGCATCTGTGGTGTTGGGTGTCCAGACCGGATCATAATCATCCAGCCATCCATACGGCCCATAGTCAATGGTCAAACCCAGGATGGACATGTTATCGGTGTTCAGAACCCCATGGACAAACCCCACCCGCATCCAATGGATCACAAGGGTCCGGGTGAGGTTGCATACCTCCTGAAACCAGCGGACATAGGTTTCTTTTCCTGGCGTTCCCAGATGGGGAAAATCGGTGCGGATGGTGTAATCAGTCAGCTGCCGGAGCAGATCCGTTTCCTCTCTGGCTGAATAAATCTGGAAATTTCCGAACCGAATAAAAGAAGGTGACAGGCGGCAGATCACGGCCCCGGGTTCCGCTTCCGGGTGGCCGTCGTAAAACATGTCCCGGATCACCGTGTCACCGGTGAGGACCAAACTCAAGGCCCGGGTGGTGGGAATCCCTAAATAAAACATGGCTTCGCTGCATAAAAATTCCCGCAGAGACGACCGCAGAACGGCCAGGCCGTCGGCATTGCGGGAATACGGGGTGGGACCGGCCCCTTTGAGCTGGACCATCCACCGTTTCCCCTGGCGGTTGATCACCTCACCCAGGTTGATTGCCCGGCCGTCCCCCAGCTGCCCGGCCCAGTTGCCGAACTGGTGGCCGCCGTAACACATGGCAAACGGTTCCATGCCGTTCAGGAGCCGGTTGCCGGAGAACACTTCAGTGAACCGGTCCGATTGCCAGGCAGTTTCATCCAAATCCAGCATGGCCGCGGCATCCGGAGACACCGCCACCAGCTTCGGCGCTGTCGCCCGCAAAGGCATAACCCGGGAATAACAGGCCCCTGTCACCTGGCGGCGAAAATTGGCAGATTCCGGATCTCCGGGCAGTTCCCGCACAAACCGGTTGTCAAAGATCAGATTGTTCAGTATGTTTTCCGGTCGAATGGGGGTCATGGCCAGTCCTCATATTGTCAGTTGGGGGTGTCTGTTTGACAATATAAGCACTGGTTCATGGATTGCCAGGCCTGTCCTTGATCCGGAACCGGATCTGTTCAGGATTTGATCGTCTGTCCTCCGGTCTTTTGGGGATCTATGGCCTGGATCATCTCCTTGAGTTCCGCCACATGTTTTTGTTCTTCTTCAATGATTTTTTTCAGGCCCTTCTGGGCGGCATCATCCTGGATAAAGGCCTGGAGAAACTCGTAGAACAGGATGGTGTCTTGTTCAAAGGTTACAAACGTTTCCAGCAGGGAAGCGGTGGACCGGATCTGCGAAAAATCCACCTCATCCAGAGACAGGGTCTTGTCCCCCATCATCTCTTTGATCACATCCGGAAGCATGGTTTCCAGATCGGTCTGGCCGGCGTCTGAAGCCCACTTGCCCTTTTTGTCCGCAAACCAGGTGCCATGGGCGGCTTCCCCCTCTGCCATCCATTTCAGCAGGGATTTGAGCTGAGGGCTCTGGGCCTTCTGCCTGGATGCCAGATAGAGTGTTTCTCCGTTCCGTTCCATTTTTACGGCAATATCAATCAGATCGTTTACGGTAAACATCTGTCCGTCCGTTAAATGGTTTATGATTGACTGAAAGACCGGCCAAACAGATCGGCCATAGCGTTTTTGGCATCATCGGTCAGGTTCCGGGTGCCTGTACCGGCAAAATTTTTGTGGGTAATGACCGGCGTCACTTTGTGCCAGGCATTGTCCACCCAGGAAAACCATTCCTTGCGATCCTGTTCGTAAACGAACAGGGGACGATTGAACAGTTTGCCCAGTTCCACGCCCCAGCCGGTGCCCCCTTTGACGGTGTTGTCCGGCAGAATCCATCCCACCACAAAGATCTGGTAGCCATTGTTGACCATATGGAAAATGGACTGGATGACTTTGCGGACCTTGTCTGCTTTGGAAAAGGAGCGGCCCATGCGAGTGGAAACGATGTCCATACTGACGTCCCCTTTTTTCAACTCTTCCGGTGAAAGAACCCGGATACCGGTCCGGCGCTCAGGCTTGTGTCCTTCAAAAGAGAAATTCACTTCCTTAATCCCATATTGTTCCGCAAGCTGACCGAATTGCGCCTCTGCACCCCGGTGGCCCCCGCTGTACAATGTAAACTGCGATGCATCATTCATCAAAAATACTCCTTCAAGGTTAACAATTGCTAAAATTTCGGATAATGGAAACGGTTCAGATCTATCAGCCCTGGTTGAGCTGTCCTAACAGATGATAATTGAATTATATAAGAAATTTTTCCACAAATCAACCAAATGGTGATGATCACGCAATTCTTGAGTTGAAAAAACCGGAGTGGCTTGATATAGGATAACAGTTTAAGTGAACCGTGGCATGCAGCTTTATCATCGAGGTTGGTTTGTGAAATCCAAAGCCCTTGAGGCAAATCTTTCCGATACCCGGGTTGATGTGTCGGTCGATGTCAAATACCGGGTGCTTCTTGACATTTTTGACGGATATGTCGGCATTCTGAACCGGATGGAAATTTTTCTCAAGGAACTGTCTCATCCCTACCGGAACTGGTCTTTCATCGTCAACGAAGCCCGGCATTTTTCCCTTCATTATTTTTATCTGTATCGATCCCATGAAAAAGGGATGAACGCTTTGAGTATTTATTCAGACATTTTTTTGTCGGCATTTGAACAAAGCGTTACCAAATCGGTTCGCACCGCAGCTTCAGACAACCTGATGCTGTTTTTTCTTCATCTGGTCAAAGAATCGGCCGACCGGCTGACCGATTTTCTTCCCGTGCTGGAGCAGGGGCTGAATCGGATCCGCCACTATGATGAACCCGGTTTTTTTATTTTGTCCAAACCTATTATCCGCCTGAAAAACTGACACAGCAACTTCTGGTGAGCCTGGAAAGCCACGGAAGTATCCAGGTTTCCCGGTTGTTCGAAGCCGTCAATCTCCTGTTAATTCGATATTACCGCACCTCGTTTTCCTATTGGCTGAATCAGGATGATCCGGTGGCGTGGATGCAGAAGCATATTGATGAATGGCGGCTCAACCTCGAACTGGAACAGGTGTTTGATCAGATTTCTCATGCACGGGTAAAGAAATGGCGCCGTCAGCTGGACGTCCGGAGCGCCTGCCTGGAGCCCGGTGACAGTGAATTGACCCGGGATCTTTTGGCATTCACCGGATTCCGGAAGTTTGTGGGTCTGTACAAGACCGTGAGCCGGCAGATTTTCAGGCATTGCAGTGATGATACCTACGGCCGGCACCTCAAGCTGACTTTTTTGTTTTATATTATCCATGTGTCCGGACTGTTCATGATCCACAAGGACAGCCTCCATGAAATCAACCAGACCCTGACGAAGCTTATCGGGGACGATGATTTCAAAAAAGACATTCCCATTGTCAATCAGACGTTTTCCCTTTTTAAGGAACACAAGGGCCGGTATCCGGAAACCCTGCTGGACTGTATTTATAAAATCGGCGAAGCTGTTTACAAAACAGGGAAAGTGGAGCTGATCAACCATTTCATCGACCGGGTGGTGAACCACGGATTCCAGTTTCCCATGATTCAGGGAACCGGAGAGGACTGGCAGATCAGGGGAAATACTGCCCATGTGAAAAATATCCGGGTGTTTCTGAGCCTGATCTGTCAGCATCCGAAAAAATCCAAGCGGCTCTTGTCCGCCCTGATCATCTATCTGTCCATCGGCGGGGTGTTCATCAAGGACACGGATCTTTTTCCCCGGGATATCACCGGGTTCCTCAACGCGGATATCGAAGGGGTGTACAATCTGGTCAAGCAGCTGGCCCGTCTGCTGCCAGCGTTTTTCAATGAAATCGGGGCTGAGGGGCAGCTCCGGGATATCTCCACGGAGCTGGATGAATCCTGCCACCGCCGGGACCGCCTGATCCATTTTCTGCGCAAGCAGTGCCATGTGGAAAGTTCCAGCCGGATCGTGGAGTTTATTCAGCAGGTGATGATTTTCTGGAAAACAAAGGACAAAGCCCCGCTGGAACCGTTTGTCCCGCCTTCCATTTTTGAAGAGATCCAGACATCGGGCCGGTATGTGGACGGTCCCGGTCACATCATGCAGTATCTGGAAGAAAAAAAACTGTCCCACCCAAAGGATTTTCTCATGTACCGTCAGGAGGCCCTGGACCGGTATGTGGAAGAGGTTTCGGGAGTGACAGACCTGGACCGGCACCGGGTTCGGCTCATGCTTCGGTTTTTTCGGCTGCTCAATGAAAAATACGGGGTGGATCATCTGGAAATCAAATCCTATCTGACCAATTTCAAGACCGATGACCTGCCGGACCCCCGGCGGCTGGCCGCAGCCTTGGACGAAAACCGCCTGGAAATCAAAATTGACCGTCTGCTATCTTACATGGCGGATCTCAAACACATCGTTGTTTCGGACCAGGTGTACGAACCCAATGAAGCCATTTACCACAAACGCCATTTTGCCGTGGATATTCCGTCCATGTACGGCAGTTATAATGAGCCCAAATTCGATGCCCTGGGTTTGACACTTCGCATTGAAAGCATTGTCAATGTCCTGTTTGAAGATCTGATCAACAGCATTGATCTGAGACTGATCACCAAGCCCACGTTTGTCCGGATCTTTTCTCTGCTGACCCTGTTCCGAAAAGCCCTGAGCCTGGATGGGATTGTATCCAACAAGCTGGATGTTCAAATGGAGTTTCTTAAGTATTCGGTCAATACCACCACCTGTTCATTCACCCAATACCTGGATATTTTCAAGGGATTTGTCCGGGCTGTGGCCGATATGATCAATGATTACTTTCACAACATTCATTCCGCCAACCTGCTGCAGATTGAAGCCCGCATCGGCAAGGATCAGATACAGAAAAAATATTTGCCCGGATTTGTTCCGGACCAGGGACAGCTGGATGAAAAAACCGCCAGAAAACTGGATCAGCGGGTCGCTGACATCTTTTTCCGGGACCGCATCGCCACCTCTTTAGGACTTCAGCAGCTGGATGTGTTTTTGAACCGGATTCTTCATACCCTGTTCCGGCAATCGGAAAGACTGTCCCAGGACCAGTTGAGCGTGCTGCTCAACTATGACCCCAAAAACGCCGTGACCCCCATCAGTGATGAACCGGTGGCCAACCAGAACATCATCATTTTAGGCAACAAGGGATGGAACCTGATGCGGCTCAAACAGATCGGCGTCCGGGTGCCCCAGGGGTTCATCATTACCACGGAGGTATTCCGGTGCCTGGATCTCATCGATACTTATACCCCGGCATCGGTCAATTTCAAACAGCGGGTGGCCAGCATGATGTCCCGTCTGGAGCAGCAGACCGGGCAGGTGCTGGGGGACCCTGAAAAACCGCTTCTGCTGTCGGTTCGTTCCGGGTCATCCATATCCCAGCCCGGAATGATGGATTCGTTTCTGAATGTGGGGATCAATGAAGAGATTGCCGATGCCATTGCCAAAAAACCGGCAACCCTTGGTTTGCCTGGGACAGTTACCGCCGGTTTCTTCAGCAGTACGGCATGACATTCGGCATTCATCGGGATGAATTTGACCAGATCATTGCGGTCCACAAAAAGCAGGCCGGCATTGATTTTAAGCGCCATTTTACGGGCGATCAGATGAAGGCCGTGGCCATGGCCTACAAAAACCAGCTGTTGCGCAACGGCATCGAACTGGTGGAATCGCCCATGGACCAACTGTTTCTGGCCATCCACAAAGTGTTTTCCTCCTGGGATGCCAAACGGGCCATTGATTACCGCCGGATTATGGGGATATCCGATGACTGGGGCACCGCGGTCACGGTCCAGGCCATGGTGTTTGGGAACCGGTCCCGTCAGTCCGGTTCCGGTGTGGCCTTCAGCCACAGCCCGAAACTGCCCGGGGATGCCATTCGACTGTGGGGGGATTTTACCATCGGCAACCAGGGCGAAGATGTGGTGGCCGGCCTGGTGAGCACCCTTCCCATATCGGAAATGCAACGAGAGCTGGAACGCGGGATACCCGGATCAGCCTGGAAAAAGCCTTTCCCAGGGTGTATGAACAATTGAGAGACACGGTCCAGATGCTGATCTACAAACGCAGGTGGAATCCCCAGGAGATCGAGTTCACCTTTGAAGGTTCCAAACCGCAGGACCTATTCATTCTCCAGGCCCGGGACCTGTCCCTGGGAGACCGCAAAAAACTGGCTGTGTTTGCAGCTGACGATGACCGCCTGAAAGCGGCGTTTCTGGGCCAGGGTACCGGGGTATCCGGCGGTGCCATGAGCGGGCGCATCGTTTTCACCCTCAAGGAAATCGATGCGTTCCGGCGCCAGGATCCGGATGCCCATCTGATTCTGCTGCGAAACGACACCGTGCCCGATGACATTCTGGAGATCGATGCATCAGACGGGCTGTTGACCGCCAAGGGGGGGTTGACTTCCCATGCGGCCGTGGTGGCCTGCAATCTGGGAAAAACCTGTGTGGTGGGATGTGAAACCCTGGTATGCAATGAAGCGGATAAAAACTGCTGCCTGGCAGGTAGAAAATTGAAAGTGGGGGATTACATCAGTATCGACGGAAACAAGGGATTTGTGTTTGAAGGGGATATCAACGTCAATCAACCATGAAAGCGAGGCATATCGTGAATACCGAAAATAATAGAATTCTGGGAATAAACGGCCTGGGCCGCATCGGCAAACTCACCCTGTGGCATCATGCCGGGCGCAAATATTTTACGGATATCGTCATCAACATCGGACGGGACGTGGGGGCTGGTTTGTCCGATGTGATCCACTACATAGAGCGGGACTCCACCTATGGCCGCCTGACTGCGTTTCTGAACGGGTATCAGTCCGGAAACGTGATCACGGAGGTGAATGAGGCGGACAGGACCCTGAAGGTCAACGGAGTCCGGGTTAAAATTCTGCAAACGCACCGGAATCCCAGTGAGATTCAATGGGCCGATCATCATGTGAATCTGGTGGTGGACACCACGGGCCGGTTTCTGGATCCCAACCTGCCGGCGGATGACCCGGCGGGTTCGATTCGGGGACATCTGGCAGCCGGTGCCGCCAAGGTGATCGCGTCCGCCCCGTTCAAGCTCAAGCAGGGGGCTGCCATGCCCGAGGACAGCGTGACCACGGTCATGGGTATCAATGACACGGAGTATGACCCGGTTCGGCACACCGTCATTTCCAACGCCTCCTGCACCACCACCTGTCTGGCCCACATGATCAAGCCGCTGCTGGATTATTTCGGCGTGGAACGGGTATTGTCCGCGTCCATGGCCACAGTGCATGCCGCCACCGGTTCCCAGCAGGTGCTGGACCGTCTGCCCAAGACCAAAGCCAAAGATCTGCGCAAAAACCGGTCCATCATGAACAACATCATACTCACCACCACCGGGGCAGCCAAGACCCTTCAGCTGGTGATTCCGGAAATGGCCAATATCGGGTTCATTGCTGAATCGGTAAGGATTCCCACAGCCACGGGATCGCTGATTATTCTGGTCATGAATTTTCAGGAGATTTCAGACAGCAAGCCGATCCGCCGGGAACTGATCAACGACATCTACCGGAACGCGTCCCAGTCCGGAAACGGGTATCTGATCTATTCCGAAGACCAGAACGTGTCTGCCGATATCATCGGGACCCCTAAGGCAGCGGCCGTGATCGAAGGCCATGAAACCCACACCCGGACCGGGGCCATCAACATCAACCTGTCGCATCTGCAGGGAATCGACAAGGCCGTTCAGGAGAATATTCAGGATCTGGTTGGCAGCATCCAGGTGACCCAGGCCGTGATCTATGGCTGGTATGACAATGAAATGGCCAGTTATGTCAACCTGATGGGAGACCGGACCGTGTCCATAGCCGAATCTTTGGTGTGAGACAACAAAGGGGGGCGTGAATTCGGAATTTTTGGGGCAGACCCCGCAGACCCCGCGGCATCAGAGGCTGAGGAGGTTCTCGTGGCGACCGGTCTACCCGAATGAGCCGGAGCCGAAGATTTTGTAGAGCGGAAGCTCCCGGAGGTGTCTTTACAAGGATTTCGATTGAATCAGCTTTCTGATCCGGATCAGCGGCTTGATTCAGTGCTTGAAATTCATTGGATCGTGTCTATTATAAATATTTTGGTAAACCAGATTTACAATATCAGGACCTGAATTCATGAAACCTCGATCCCGGTTTTGGCCGACTGTCAAAAGAACCCTGCTTCGCCTGATCTGGCACGGCTTTCCCTTTGTCATACTGGCCCTGGTGGTGGTGTTTGTAATTATTCCGATGGGCCGGAAGATTTCGGCGGAAAAAGCGGAGCTGGCAGAGCAACAGTCCCGTCAGGTTCAGGAAACCGCCGAGGCCACCCGAGTGATCACTCTGGAGATGGTGCCGGAAGATCTGATGGAGAGGATCAGCCTTCCCGGTATGGCCAGACCCTGGAAATCCTTGGAAGTGGTGGCCGAGGTGGCAGGCCGGATCATGGAGAAAAAAATGGATGACGGTACCGTGGTCGACCAGGGGGATGTGCTGGCGGTCATTGATCAGCGGGATTACCAGAATGCCTATGATTCGGCCCGGGCGTCTTATGAAACCGCCCTGCTCAATCAGCAGCGGTTTGAAGCCTTGTCAAAACAGCAGTTCATCACCCAGTCTCAGCTCGATGACATATCGGCCCAGGTCAAGACCACCCGGGCTGCCATGGAAACCGCCAAACTCCATCTGGATCGGTGTACGCTTCATGCTCCCATGGCCGGCTGGTGGACCGGTCCCACATTGAGGAAGGCAGTTTTCTGGGCGTGGGAGATCCCGTGGCCCGGATTCTGCAGATAGACACCCTCAAAATCGAGGTGGGGATTCCGGAATCGGACGTTTCCACGGTCAGGAATCTCAAACAGTTTGACATGACCGTGGACGCCCTGAAAGGCAGAGCCTTTACCGGTCAATACCATTATTTGCAGAAAACCACGGATTCCCTGGCCCGGCTCTACAATCTGGAGATCCGTCTGGAAAATCCGGATCATGCGCTTTTGCCGGACATGTTCGTGCGGGTGGCTATTGTCAAAAATCGGGAAAAACAGGGCCTTGGGGTGCCAATCTATTCTTTGATCGACCGGGGCGGCCGAACCGGCGTGTTTGTGGAGGACCAGGGCCGGGCAAAGTTTATACCGGTGAACACCGGATTCCAGGATGGGTGGAAAATTCAGATAACAGCCGGGCTTTCTCCAGGGGATCATGTGGTGGTGGTGGGGCATCGGATCATCGATGACGGAGAGCCGCTTAAGGTGGACCGAAGGGTCCGGTCCATGGCGGAGCTGGGTCAATGATCCTGTCAGATGCGGCGGTTAAAAACCGGGTGTCCGTGCTGGTGCTGCTGGTGATAATCGTGATCATCGGCCTGTATTCCTACCGGGTGCTTCCCAGGGAAAGTGCGCCCGATATCACCATTCCCTATGTGTTTGTCAGAACCGATTACAGAGGGGTATCCGCCTCTGACATCGAAACCGCCATCACCATTAAGATCGAAAAGAAGCTCAAGGGCCTGGACAAGGTAAAAAATATCTCATCCGTGAGCTCCCAGGGTCTTTCCCAGATCAGTATCGAGTTTTTGCCGGGCACGGATATTAATGAGGTGCTTTCCCGGGTCAAGGACAAGGTGGATGAGGCCAGAAACGACCTGCCCACGGACCTGGAAGACGAACCCATGGTGTATGAGGTGAATTTTTCAGACATGCCCATTGTGGTCTATTCCCTTGCCGGGGACATCGGTCCGGCCCTGCTTAAGAAGACGGCAGACGATCTCAAGGATGACATCGAAGCCATCCCCGGGGTCCTGGAAGTGGAGGTGACCGGGGGGCAGGACCGGGAGATCCGGGTGGAAGTGGACATCGACAAGCTGGCCTATTACCGGATCCCCATCACCCGCCTTGAGCAAAGTGTGGCTGCCGAGAACCAGAACATCTCCGGCGGCGCCATCACCCTGGGACATGGCCGGTACCAACTTAAGGTGCCAGGGGAGTTCGACACCCCGGAAGAGATCCTGACCCTGGTGGTGGCAACCCACAACGGTCATCCCATTTATCTCAAGGATGTGGCAACCGTGGTGGATGGACTCCAGGAGGAAACCTCCCGGTCCCGGCTCAACGGCGAAAGTGCCATCAATATCTCGGTGAAAAAACGGGTCGGGGAAAACATCATCCGGATTTCCGAAGAGATCGATGCCGTGGTGACGGCGGCGGCCGCCACCTTTCCCGGAAACACCAGCATCACCAAACTGATGGACAATGCCAAGGATATCCGGGCCATGGTGGCGGACCTGGAAAACAACATCATCTCC
>LQAE01000201.1_pt1 | contig 19590 bp, 16 predicted proteins | sample 1535771 | NCBI WGS metagenome assembly LQAE01 (sample SAMN04331582, study PRJNA305678) | bioreactor metagenome | isolation source: bioreactor_1 inoculated with Wadden Sea sediment 1st replicate of a... | place: Germany:Bremen
CCATGTCAATTTGATGCTCAGTAATAAGATTTACAACTTCTGGCTCTGATTTCGCAGTGTAGATTGTCACACCTTTATGATCTTCTACTATGAGCCTTCTTAACATTTTCAAAGTCATAGAATCCTCGTTAAAGATGAGTATATTCATTATTTGTCTCCCAATCCCATAGTCCATGGTTCTTTTACATTAACAATACTATTCCCAAATATTACTATACCGTTTTAGTGTGCTTTATATTTTTTCACATCATATCTCATCAAAAGTCATATGATAACTGTCATTAGTCATGTTATGTTTAAAATACAATAAAAAAAGCTGACTCACATTATTGCAACCCAGTAAATCAAATTCACTCTTGCTAAAAAAAGGCTGTACACAAAGATCAAATCTTTGTATACAGCCCTTCCTAATTATACATTCAGTTTTTTAAAACCCTTCCAGTCCGGAACCACATCATACTCTTCTGAACTTTCATGCAGAACTATAAAATATTGCTTGTCATCCACTGAATGAAGGTACTTTTCTATATCTATGACTGTATCCACATGTGTTCCAGCGGGAACTCTGTCTGGTCGTAAAGCACGAGATTTGGCTTCTTTTTCAGTTTCTGCAACAATTAAATCAATATAATGTAGCTCTTGTGTATTGTCTGTTTCATATTTACCAAGATACACAAAGAATAGTTTTTTATCTTGGTCAGGTTTGTTCTTTGATAGTGACACAGTGTGTCCGTCTGCTATTTGTATGTGTTTATAGCTATCCATATGTAGAGAGTTTTGTTCTCCATACCATATTTTTTTTAATATATCCACAGTGTTTTCTACAGTGTTAGAAGCAAAAAACTGAACGTCATGAACTTCAATATTAGCACCTTTTAATTTGCCACCAAGACTTATCATATATAATTTCAAAACACATCAACACCTTCCATAGTGTATTCATTTTAACTAATCATAACTTTACCAAACACACACTCATTTAGTATGTGTTTATTATATCAAAAAGCGAGGCTAAATCTAAGCCCCGCTCAAAATCGTAATTTATGAATTTTACTTCCCTATTGGAATCTGAACCTCTGTTAACCACTCATCTTCTGAGTCTTTATTCCAAATCCCATCAATGTAACTTTCGCGAGGAAGTCCAACAACTTCGTAACCGTTGTCTTTAATCCATTCAAAAGCAAAATTATATGCATCTGGAAGTGTGGAGTATGATCCTTTATGAAGTACACAAACAGCTTCTTTAAATCCCTTAATTTGCTTGTACTTGACCATGTCCGAGTCTTCGCAGAAATCTACTACAGCTTCGCATACTTCGACGTCAATATTTGCTTCTTTGTGTTCCCCATCATGATATATATTAAAACAATACTCAGGCTCAGCACACACAGCACCTTGTCGTCCCATCTCTTTGCCCATTTTAGGAATTATCTCAAAGTAGTAGTCGTAACTTGGTGCAATTAAGCGCATAGACGCAACAATTACATCTGGCAAAGATCTTATAACTGGAGTATACCTCATAATCCACTCACCTTTTATTCTCTTCATATAGTTTTGAACACTTTTAAGTTTTCTTTCCTCTTGTTGTATTCGACTAAGAAGTTCCTTTTCTTTGAGTTCTAAAAACACAGACACTCCTTCAGGTTGTTCAAGAACTTTTCCAATATCATTAAGACTTACCCCCATTTGTTTAAGGGCAATGATCTGATTCAGCCTAACAAGTTGGTCACCAGTATAATATCTGTACCCAGTTAAATCGTCTACATAAGCTGGCTTAAGAAGATTTATTTCATCATAATGCCTTAATGTTTTTGTTGTGATTCTATTCATTTTCGAAAATAATCCGATGGAGTACATATGCCACCTCCTTATTCATAATCATACCTGAAGGTCTTAATAGATGCTAATGTGAATAACACTCCTAGTACAATGAGAACAATAATTTCTACTGTATAATTCACCACTGGCTTTCCAAGTGATACACCTTTCAGTAACTTAATACCCATCGTAAGAGGCATAAAATTAGAAACGGTTTGAAGCCCTTTTGGTAAAATTTCATATGGAACTGTGGCACCCGACAAAAAGAACATTGGGAAGTAAACGAGTGTACAAAGTAGATTTGTTGTTTTCACCGAGTTCGATACACTCCCTATAAGCGAGCCTAAACTATAAATAGAAAAACCGACAATAAAATATGATACTACGAAGGGCGTTACTCTGCCTATCATTTCATACCCAAATGCTAACCTTGCTGATAAAAATACCAGCCCTGTTGATACAACTGCTATCGTGAAATTAGTCAGTGTCTGAACTCCAATTATTAGAAACGGCGATGTTGGAGAGACTTGAAAGCGCCTTAGTAGTTTTTTCTCACGATACCCTGAGATTGTTATAGGAATTCCCATTAGACCTGTAGCACAAAGCCCAACAGTTATAACACCTCCAATCGCCCTTTGTAACGCTGTATAGTTTTGAGTCTCTACCATTTTATTTCCGTAAAGTGCCCCTAAAAGCATTATAATTCCCACCGGAAGTAAGACGCCAAATAACACGCCCGAAAACTCTCTAATTGCTAATTTGAACTCTGTTTTATACAACACCCATAAGCGGTTCATTTTTATCCCCCTTCCCAATGATTTTTAGATATGCATCTTCAAGGTTGTCAGCCCTAGTCCAACTTAGCGCTTCTTTAATAGTGCCTGTATAGACCATTTCCCCATGATTCATAACCAGAATACGGTCACAAAGTTTTGTGACTTCATCCATATAATGTGAAGTTAGTACAATTGTGAGTCCACCTTTTTGTAAACTCTTCAGAACTTCCCAGACCTCTCTTCTAGCACTGGGATCAAGCCCTGTCGTCAATTCATCCAGAAATACTAATTTAGGATTATGAATAAGCGCTAGTATAAGTGACAACTTTTGTTGTTCACCACCAGACAGTTTCGATACATCGTTATCGACCTTATCTACAAGACCAAAAAGTTGAAGATACTTTTCATATGGTTGCACATTATCGTAGAGCGCACTAATCATTTCGCACATTTCACCGACACGAATTCTCTCCAAAAAGAAATTTTTCTGAAACTGCACACCAACCTTCTTTATCAGCTCGTTATACCCATTAGTCTTAGGGGAGGGGTTTTTTACTCCTAAAACAGTGACTGTCCCTTCTGATATTTTCTTTGTTCCCAATATACACTCAATTGTTGTTGATTTCCCAGCTCCGTTTGGCCCTAAGAGTCCAAACACTTCTCCCTCTTCCACTTGAAAACTTAATCCATTCACCGCTCGTTTAAGCTTGTAGTCCTTAACAAGATCGTCCACTTCTAACACTATAGACATAACCTCTCCTTTCGGGCAACTTGCCTCCTATAATTTAAGCTTAGACCTTGCCCTAACGGAAGGGTCAATAGTTTTTAAGTAATTATTTTATTGTTGGCATAATAAAAGACCGATGACAGCATCAGCCTTTGATATAACGGGACTACATCGTTTAGTTTTTACCCTTCACTTAAATGAGTGTGTTTAAAATCATCTGGATACTTGTGACCATAGTCAAATATTCTGTCGAAACTTGAATGTGAAAACAGAATAACTGCTATAAGAAGAATCATTTCATTTTGAATGATACTCCCCAATATATATAGCCCTATGCTAGTGGCTCGATGGTGTACCAGGTTGTACACCCATGCACCTGTTTTTGTTCCAAACATATATCCTAACATTCCTAAATCAGGAACAAGAAATAGGACGGGCATTACCCACCACGAAAAACTGAGTTGGGTGAACATGTAAATACTCAGAACGAAAAACATTAACTCCTCGAGTCTGATGAGGTTTTTCATTTTGACCTTCTTAATATGGTTTCACCTGTTCTTAATCTTACCCAGTCTTAGTGTAGTTATATTAGAATATCATTAAAAAAGCTCCGGCGCGTATTCATGCACCGAAGCTTTCACTCTTTTTATTTTCCTTCAAGGAACATTGGTGGTATTTTACACTCAACCACTTCAACGCATTCCCATACATTGCTTTTCACATAAGCTTCTTCTTCTAGCCATTTATCAAGTGTAGCGCGGTTTTCAAAATCCACCATAATAGTTGAACCACACATGTTGCCTTGTTCATTCAGCATAGCTGCTGCAAATAGAAAATTCTTGGATGCATGGAAAGCCTTCACACCCTGCATGTGCTCTTCGCGAGCTTCCATTCTTCTTGCTAAAGCATTTTCATCTGTATGATCATATCCGTTCACAATAAAGTACATAATCTGCCCCCTTGAATGATTCTCCATTACTAAATTTTCTATATCATAACATACTTATCTTCTATACATATGATTTAAAGGGCCACGGCCATACCCAAGGTTCATTTTGTCTTCAATAGCACCTGTCAGATATGCCTTGCTCTTTTTAATACTCACAGGTAAGTTGTAGCCCTTAGCTAAATTGCTTGCAATTGCAGACGAAAGTGTACACCCTGTACCATGGGTATTAGGGTTGTCTATTTTTTGGCCTTTATACCAATATATTTCACCATTCGTATAAAGAAGGTCATTGGCATGTTCATCAAGGTGTCCCCCTTTGATCAATATATGACCACCATAATGTTTTTCAATAATTTGAGCAGCTTGAATCATATCATCGGTTGATTTAATATTCACACCAGACAACAACTCTGCTTCTGATAAATTTGGTGTAATCACCGTTGCCAGTGGAATCAGCTTATTCATTAGGGTAGTCACTGCGTCCTCATCTAATAACTTGCTTCCACTCGTTGATACCATCACTGGATCAAGTACAATTTCGATGTTTAATGTATTGTCTTCCTTGTACTCTTTAAGGGCACTGGCTAATACTTCAATAATCTCTTTCGATGAAACCATTCCTATCTTAACAGTATCGGGGGCAATGTCAGAGAAAACTGACTCAAGTTGACACTTCACAAACTCTGGTGAACAGTTTTCGACAGCAAAGACACCTCTTGTGTTTTGTGCTGTTAAGGCTGTAATCACGCTCATACCATAACACCCATGTGCCGCTATTGTTTTTAAGTCAGCTTGAATACCCGCTCCACCGCTGCAATCTGAGCCAGCTATTGTAAGTACTTTTGGCATTTCGTGCTGAGTCATTTTTTCACTTAGTTTCAGAAGGTCTTCAGAGGCTTTCTTTTTATCTTCTTTAGCAAGTATTGACGATACAACTGCAACACCATCAACACCTGTTCCGTGTAGTTCCAGTATATTTTCCTCGTTTATACCCCCAATAGCAACCACTGGAATGGAGACTTTATTACAGATTTCCTGAAGCGTTTTATGGTCAAGCCTAGATGTGTCACTTTTCGTTTTTGAACCAAATACGGCACCAGATCCAATATAGTCTGCACCCTCGGATTCAGCCCTTAAAGCTTGCTGTACGGTCTTACACGTTACACCTACATATTTACCTGGTCCTAAGGCTTTTCGTGCGTCAGCGGCAGATACATCCCCCTGACCAATATGTATACCATCTGCACCAACCTTAAGTGCAACGTCAATGTTGTCATTAATAATAAACGGAATATTAAAATGATTAGATAGGGCCTTAACTTTTTCAGCTCTTTCAACAAACTGGTTAAAGTCCATGTCCTTTTCTCTTAGTTGAAGGCAAGTTATGCCTCCTTCTAAGGCTTTTTCAATATGACTTAGAAATGTATTCTCAGTGCTCCATGCAGAATCAGTTACTAAATAAAGACTCATTGCTTTTTTTATATTCATGATGAGTTATCCCTTCAATAAAGAGTTCATTATACAAAAAGAAACGCCTCCAAAATCTGGAGGCGTGTCATAGTCAATTATAATGCATTTGTATGCATGGTATGATTCCTACGCTGGCATTATCCAGATCAGGTTTGATGGTCTAAAGATTTATCTTCACTCTCAGCCGTTCACAACAGCTCCCATATATTTAGGTGTATAGTCATAATTCGATTACATTATATTTGAATTGAACCATGCTTTCAAGCTTATTCAAGCCACGTCTTGAAAATGTTCCTTTTGCTGTTAACATTACTCTGAAGTTTCAACTTCAGATCCAGCATCCACTTTGGTGGGTCACTTAAAATGTCCCTGCTTGAATAAAGACAAACAGCATAAGTGACTAGTTGGCTGTATTTTTTGAGTAAATCTGAATGTTCTATAATCTCTTGATCGATTTTCCGTTTTGACAAATACCCATTGTTAAATGCCTTCTTTGAATCAACCAATGCCCCCCCCTCAAATTCGTCCTCAAGATTTTCATAAAAGTTGAGAATGTCTAAATAGTACCAGTGGTAGAGGGCGTCATCAAAATCTATGACCGTAACGCATTTTGTGGTTTCATCATAAAACAGATTGTCTAGATCATAGTCATAATGAATTAGACCATAATTTTGATTGTTTCTTGGCAACTTGTTCAATTCTACCGACAAATGTCCTAAGAGGTCTAAAGCTTCTGTATGGTCACTATTATTGAGTGTTTTGTCCTCTTCAATGACATTTTTTATCCAGTTCAGTTTTTCACAAAAATCTGGTCTTTTATGATCAAAACTTAATGGTTTATATGCTTCACTTAAGTTGTGGAGTTCTGCCAGTGTTTCTCCCAACTTGTACATGAGGTCATGTGTTAACTCAATACGATCAATTCTTTGCCCCATAACCCTTTTAAACACCGTTGCAAAATATACCTTATTGTCAATTAGAACCTTTTCAAGAATTTTTCCTGACTTTGATGGTAGTCTTCCTGCCACCGAAAATCCTTTTGACTCTAAATACTTGATAAACTCGAGTTCCCCTTCTATAAATGAACTTGTTCTTTCATCTTCTGGTGAGTATCTTAATAGAAGAACATCTTCTCTATCTTGAAACGGGTATATTGATGTTGCAGACAGTCTAAACTGATCCATAAAAGTGTAATTAGGCTCAATAAAAGACCACTGTGACAAAATTCTCATAGCTCGTTCTCTATCATCATTTAAATTACTTAATTTCATCATGTTTTTTCCTCCGAAAATAGTGAGTTTCTTAAACAGTAATCACCCAATAGTTCTTGATAATTTGTTTTGTTTGTATAGCCCGACGTATCATGTCGCTCACTCCCTTCGTAATAAAATCCACTTTAGTCTAGTATATTAGAATTTGGTTTATCGTTCAATATTTTTTAACGACTTTCTATCCACTTATTTCTAATCGGAAACAATTCACATCAATTATTCAACATTTCCTTAACACATTCACGCAGTGATTCATCTATCTCGTTGATATTTCAGTGCTTACAGAAGTTGTGAAAATTTTGACACGATTCTATTGATATATCAACTTAATATTAACTCTATTGAAACAATTCCTACTTTTAAGGTAGGATATGTGTATATCGTAGTTATTTCATATATTACATACACATTCTAACTTATCGAGAAGGAGTGATCTATTATGACGAAATCATTTAAAGACAGCATAATTCTAGGTCTTGCTCTATTTGCAATGTTCTTTGGAGCAGGCAATTTAATCTTCCCTACGTCCGTTGGACTCTCTGCTGGTTCAGAGTGGCTAAAGGCCTTAGCTGGATTTGGCATAACCGGTATTGTACTCCCCCTATTTGGAGTTATGGCAGTTATGTCTGCAGGTGGCACACTTTTATCTTTTGGATCTAGGGCAGGCAGCAAAATTGGACTAATCTACGGAACTGTTGTTATCAGTTCACTAGGCCTTGTTGCTGTAAGTCGTACAGCCGCTACAACATATGAAATGGGGATTTATCCTAACCTTCCATCTATTTCACCTATTATTAGTTCAGTGGTATTCTTCCTAATTACATGGTTATTATCAGTAAATCCTACGGGGATTATTGATAGAATTGGAAAAATTCTCACACCGATTTTGTTGGTAATGCTTAGCATTATAATCTACAAAGGTGTTACACAGCCTATGGGTATTATAGAAACAACAGACATTATAAAACCTTTCAACTTTGGATTCTTTGGTGGCTACCAGACTATGGACGCCATGGGGTCAGCAATTCTAGGTGGTATCGTAATCGCTTCTTTACTAGAGAAAGGCTATAGTACAAAATATGAGCAAATGACAATGACCTTTAAATCTGTTCTTATTGCTGGTCTTGGTCTCGTTTTAGTTTATGGTGGTCTATTATACTTAGGCGCAACAGGCACAACGCTATTTGATGGAACACTATCTAAAACGTCTTTAACTGTTTCCATTGTCCAAGCGATCCTTGGCGATTCGGGAAAAATAATTCTTGGACTTTGCGTGTCATTTGCATGCCTAACAACATCTATTGGTCTTACTGCAACAATTGGTGACTACTTCTCTAACCTAAGCAAAGGAAAGATTAGCTATAAAACAGTTGTAACTATTACTGTAGTCTTATGCGGTATTATTTCGAACTTTGGTGTAGATATGATTGTTCAACTGGCTTCTCCACTACTTGTTGCAATGTATCCAGTAACAATTGTACTTATAATTCTGAATCTGTTTGCCCGCTTTATTAAAGATAACGCAGCCTTTACAGGGGCTGTTATAGGTGCATTTTCAGTAAGTCTGTTTGATGGATTAAAAACAGCTGGTTTCGAAATTGCTTCTGTTCAATCATTTATTGACTCTTTGCCTCTTGCAGACAGTGGATTTGGATGGATGACACCTGCACTTCTTGGGTTTATGATTGCTCCAATTATTAGTAAGTTCAACAAGACCAAAAAACAACGTCCAAATACTCGAAAGCCTGCAACACAAGCGTAAGAATAGACGTTTATTCTGTTCCAACTAAATAATACTGTTTTCCAACGTAGAAACGGGATATAATTAGTGTAGTATCATGTATTGATAATTGGAAGGAGATATTTATGAAACCAATACTATCGATTGAATACTGCACATCATGAGGCTACGTTGCAAAAGCAACGGGCTTGGCAGAGGCTCTGCTGAAGAATTATAAAAATAACATTGGACAAATCAATATCATTCCATCATCTGGTGGTGTGTTTGAAGTTGTCATTAATGACAAACTTGTCTTTTCAAAAAAAGAATTGAATCGCTTTCCTGAAACTCTGGAAATATTTGAAAAGTTTGAGGAAGCCTTATAGTAAAATCTCGTAGTATAAATTAAAGCTATCAACCAATCTAATAATTGGTTGATAGCTTTTTAACTTAGATCCATTATAAACTGCCGAACGTGTTGGATGGTTTCTTCTGTCCCACTTCCCAGTAGTATTCCGTGTCCACCATTTTTAATATAAATACTTTTTTTACTGCTACTACATACTGTATTCACTATATACTCTGCACTTTTATAATGTACTGCATCATCATCTAAAGCTTGAATAACTAAAACGGGGCAAGTAACACCTTTAAAACTGCGTCTTCCGATGTGTAGCAGTACTTGAAAATGCCACAATGCGTTCACTGGATACATTGTACAGCTATGAATATATCTCTTCAATGATTCAAGTTGGCCAGACACCAAATCCTGTCCTATGTTACTAACAATATTCTTTATATTCCAGTAATATATAGGTGTGTTCAGTGTTATTAAAGCATCAATATCTAATTTCTGAGCTAGTCTTGCTCCCAGAAGTCCTCCCATTGAAAACCCGATAACTGCGACTTTTTCATTTTCATTATCTCTTCTTATTTTTAAGTACAGTTGTTCTACAGCAGCTATCCAGTCTGAATGTTTACATTTTCGAAGACCATTTTTCCCATCTAAATGACCAGGAAGTGCTAAGTCATAAACCTTAATGCCATCATTCTCCAAATTCTTTTTTAAAGCTTCAAGCTCAAATGGCCCTCCACCAAATCCATGAATCAACATATAAATTGTATCTTGTTTCATATTATTCACTCCTATGCTCACTTCCACTATATAACCAATTTGTGAAGGCAATCTTAAGATAGTCTAAGGAATCCATATAAAAAACACCCACATTTCTGTAGGTGAAATGTGGGTGTTTAGAAAGTCACTTATTAATGTTTATAATCAACATCGTCTGACATTTTTTCTAGTCTTCTCTTAAGTTTTACAACTCGATTATAGTCATGTTTTTTATAACTCTGTTTTAATTCTTTTGTTAATGAAAACATCATTATAAGTAATAGGACTGAGAATGGTAAACCCGTAATAACAACAGCTGACTGAAGTGTTTTAAGAGCCGTCTCACCACCTAGAAGGAGGACAGACATGGCAATAATACCTTCCATAACAGCCCAAAACACACGCTGTGTCTTCGGAGAGTCTTCTTTACCACTGCTGGTAAGGTTATCGACTACAAGTGAACCAGAGTCACTGCTTGTAACGAAGAAGAGTATTATTGCAACAATAGCAATACAGTACATAAACACTCTCAAAATTTCAGAAGAAATTAAGAGCTTAAGCATTTCAAACATAGACGTGGCAATATTCATATTAATAGCTTCTGCAATAGCCCCACCACTTGACTCATTCAAGTAAACGCCAGTTGCGCCTAAAACAGTCATTGCTAAAGTAATAATCATTGTTGGCAACACAACTGTACCTATTGCAATTTCCTTAATTGTTCTCCCTTTAGAAATTCTTGCAATAAACGTTCCTACAAATGGTGTCCAAGATACCCACCATGCCCAGTAAAAGACTGTCCATCCTCCCTGCCATGCAATATCACTCGAATTTGTGCCTGTGTACAAACCAATATGAATAAACTCTTTTAGATATAAACCCATACTACTTAAGTATGTTGAAAGAATATAACCCGTTGGACCAATTAGTAAAATAAAGAATAAGAACAAAGAGCTAATTATTGTATTCGCTTGGCTCAAGAGTTTAATGCCTTTAGAAATACCACTAACAACAGAAAGGGTTGCTAAAAAAGTAATCCCTGCTATTAGAAGAACCTGAACCGTCGAACTGATTTCAATACCAAATACATAGTTAAGCCCTGAATTGATTTGACGTGCACCTAAACCAAGAGAGGTCGCCAGACCAAATAGCACTGACAAGACGGCAAAGGTGTCTATGATATCTCCCCATACACCAAAAATTTTGTCATTGATGATTGGATAAAATAACGATCTAAACGAAAACGGAAGCCCTTTGTTAAAAGAGAAGTATCCAAGACCTACAGCAACAAGGCCATAAAGTGACCATGCATGTGCTCCCCAGTGTAGATACATGATTTTGAAATTGTCAACGGTCGACCCACTTTGCAAGGCCTCGGGAATTGTTAAATGATAAATAGGTTCTGCTACACCGTAAAAGAATATACCAATACCAATACCTGCACTAAAAAGCATTGCATACCATGAGAAGTTGCTATATTCTGGCTTAGCACTAAATCCACCAAGTCGAATTCTACCGAGTTTGGATAGACCAATTACAATTAGAAAAATAAATGATGCATTCACTGTAAATACAAACAACCAATTAAAATTTGAATTTAAAGATGAATTTGCAGAAGAAAATGTATCTGCCGCTACTTCTGGCTGTAATAATGTAAATGCTGTGAAAGAAAGTACTAAAATAGCAGATACAATCGATACAAACAAATTCATGTCGAAACCCCATTTAACAAAGTTCCTATCAAAGAGCTTTGTTGTCATATCCTTATTTACCATAAACACCGATCCTCTCAAATGCTATTCATTCTATATTCTGCCCAATTTATATTGATTCAATAAAAAAACACTCCAACGCCTTCATAATAAAATGAAAGAGTTAGAGTGTTTATGTTTCACATCAATGTTTAAGATATTCACATTATACCATTCAAAAATAGTATAGATCATTGCCTATTCATACTTCAAATAGACCCTGAGCAAACCCCAGTTCAAGCAGTAACATTTTCAATTTGAATTTCATCTATTCAATAAGTTCAACTCAAAGCTGCAAACTGCATCTAAGATCTCACCCATTAATTACTCAACAAACCTACTTCTGTCTACGATTTAATTTTCAGTGATCAGTATATAATATTAAACCCAATATAGCAAACCCCTACTACTTCAACAAAGTAAGTAGGGGGTCAATATTAATTATTAAAGCGACGTCAACCATTTCCATAACCATTTCTACGATGAACGCTGCAAACAATACAACAATTAGAAGGATTCCTATGAGTATCCATTTGATCGCTTTTTTCATACGCTCACCTAAATCAACTTTTGTATTCTATCTTATCGTAGTTTGTTCCTCGTGGTCGGTCATACTATTCACAGGCTGAACCGTTACACCATCGTAGGTAAATACTTTCCACAAGTTTCCGTTCAGATTTGGCACGTTAAACACTTTTGCAGGTGTATTCCCCACATAAACTTCTACAGTTGCCATTGATTCAGCTAAAGCATTGCTGTTTAAAACATAGCGGTTTGTGTAGTCATGAACAGAATATGTGTATTGACCTGAAAGTGGCTTAGTCAGAGTGATAGTCTCTGGCCCTTCACCATCCGTGTCGTCTACATCCAATATAACAGTATTGTTTCCACTAGAAGCGCTAGGTGCATCAAAATACACATGAACACCCGCTCCGTCTCCTGACGGTCCTGATATATGCGAATCTAAGTCACGTGGGTTGTCACTCCATCTAAGCACCACTCGAATCTGATCAGATTGAAGATGAGGTGAAATGGCAACATCCGCTAACCTACTTTCTGTGTCACCTTTAATCGATGTCGAAAATACCTTATTGGAGAACCCTTCTTTTTTTGCAGTAAAAGTATAGTACCCAGCCGCACCTTTGTATAAGTACATACCATTGTCATTCGCTGTTATAACAAGCTCAGGAGTACCAGACTGATTGTTAAGACCTTTTCTCACTTCAACTTGAACATTTGGCTCCACTTGACCAGTTACCGCATTCAATATTTCTCCTGTTGCAGTGCCTGTGCTTGTACTTTGCGGCACTTGAATAATTGTTTCAATATATGTTGTCTCTTTTGCAACACTTTCAATGTTTTTGTAGTCAGCACCAATATAACCTGCTTTAGTCAAACTCAGATCATATGTGCCTGTAGAAACGGTAAAGCTATATTCTCCGTTTGCATCTGTTGTAGCCGAGAACAGTGGTTTCCCAAGCTGTGACAAGGCTACTGAAACGCCTGCCATTGGGGAACTTGTGTCATAGCTTAAAACTGTTCCTTTTAAAATTCCGTCTCCTGTAGTAATGACACTATTCACTTCTCCTGGTCTTTCAATAGTAAATTCAACCCAGTCAAGTTTGTCATAATGTCCAGTACCCCATCCGTAGGGGTTCATTAAGTAACGTACATACTGCTTCTCTAGGGGCTTACTCATAAACTGAGTCGTATTTCCATCTGATGTAATTGTTACTTGACCTGTGTTTGTGTCATATACCAGTTCTTCCTCCACCCATTTGTCTAATGTCAGTGGCAGTATTCCGTATTTATCACTTGAAAGTGTACTTAAATCTTGTCCAGGAAGTGCATGCATACCTAAGTTTGCTTGAGTTACCGACTCTGGGTATCGCCCTTTGTCATATGTGAAATTCAGGTGCTGGAAAGAATACATGTTTGCTGAACTATTAGGATCAGTCGTAAATGTATCTGTGTTAACTTCCTGAATAAGTGTCCATGGTCTATACGTATCACTTGCTGCATGGGCAAATGTTCTACGCTTAATCTTAAATATGTCACCTTTCTGGATGCTTAATCCTTTTGACATTAAGATTGGAGGATCATCTGTAATATCACAAGGTAAGGTTAGCTCACCACTGGACAGGCTCACTCTGTCATATGCTGCACCACCGCTATCATAGACATACCAGGAATCTGAGTTTAGTGATGATCCATTAAAATCATCCCGCATATAGAATACTTGTCCAGCATTTGCATTATTCACGATTGAGTTGTCTTCAATAGCCCCCTCAGCATTTGGACCCATAACTTTAAAATCAATCCAGTCCATTTGATCATACTGGCCTGTATACCAGCCATATGGACTCATTTGGAATCTAACATATGAATGCTCAAGTGGGCGTCCTTTGAAATTCATCGTTTCACCGCCACTGGTAATCGTTACATCACCAGTTACAGTATCATACACGAACTCTTCTTCTACCCACTCGTCCAAAGTACTTCGCGTAATTCCATAGTTCTCTTTATTAAGCTCATTGGGTTTAGTAAAGCTATCTAACCTTGTGTACCCAAAGTTCCCTTTTGTTAGATTTTCAGGATATCTGCCAACATCATAAGTAAAGTATAAGTGCTGGAAAAATAGTAATACATTAAAATCTCTATCTCTGTCAAAATTCCAGCTGTCATTAGTTTCTTCTGTCACATAAGCGCCAGGTGCAAACTTGTCATGTTCTGCATGGGCATATGTTCTTCTTTTAATAATAAGCTTGTCACCCATTTCAATAGGAATTCCTTTAGATATAAGTGTCGGATAATTGTCCGTTTCCGTTGCAGTCACTTTAATTATTCCATCAGAAACACTCATCATATCTAGGGCGGGGCCATATTTGTCTTCTACAGTCCAAAAAGTGTTGTCAAATGAATTAAACTCGTCTCTATGACTAAATTTTAAACCCTCATCAGCAAAGGTAGTGCCATTTGTAAACATCATGCCTACCAATAAACTTAGCACTATTACCACTGAAATTTTCCTTGCTCTCTTTATCTTATTCACACGCTTACCTCCTATCCCATTTCTCACCAACATCTTACAATTTAAGTATATATATGCGATCAAGAGCTGTGGAGGATGATCTTTTCTCACCCCTTTCTCAAATTCTGTAAAAATAAGAGGGTGAGAGATATCACCCTTTTACCTTTTAACCGTTTAAATGATTGCATCCTAGGTATAATTCTAAATAGTTTGTATGAAGTTACTTCGGAGGTCGTATTATGTGGTCAGATATTAAATATGTATATGAATTGCATAAGAAACTAATCTTTTTTCTAGGTTTTGCCTATGGTGCGACCATCGTATTTCCCGCTTTTGGCCCTGCACTTTCAGTGGCTGTTGGAGATAAGATGCCTCTCATGAGCACTGCTGCATTTCTTTGTTATACAATTAGTTTTTTGTTTCCCCCTAATCCCAAATTAGATACACGGATTAAACCTAAAAATGTTTTTATTGCCATTTTGATTTTGGCACCTGCCATTCTATATTTTGACATGCTCTCTTTACCATTCCAGTGGGGCCTTTTAATCCTGTTTTCCCTATTTACTGCACAACTTGGAAGTGCATGGACACAATACTTCAGACTAATGGTCATAAATGAACATAGAGGAAAAGTCGCTGCTTTATCCATTGGGCTGACCTTCCTCATTCTATATATCTGTACAATTATTATTGACTATGCTCCAGTGCGTTTTGCACTACTATTACCAGTATTACTTGTCCTTTATAGCGCTAAAAACTTATATGATTTTTATGAGACTGATTTACCTGATTTTCCAAGCCAACATAAAGGTGACACAGGACAGAACCATTACGCACTTTACATTTTATTTGTCATCATTTATATATCAGGTGGCTTCACATATGCTGGTATATTTCCAAAATTTTTGCCCTATGCATTTATATCAAAATACTATAATGTACAGCCTTTGTTCTTTACTGTTCTATTTGCTGGTTTTATTGCAGACAAGATTGGACGAAAAACCATGCTTTACATAGGATTTGCAATGGTAGGACTTTCATTTACAACATTTATGATGCCAGCCAGCTACACGTCTTACCTTTTAACTCAGACATTCACCCAAATTGGGTGGGGATTTGTGAATACCTATGTATGGACTGTGTCAGCTGACTTATCCTCTTATTATGGCAAACGAACAATTGCTGCCCGTGGCGTTTCCTGTATGCTATTCGGAACCGTTCTTGGAGCTATTGTTGCTCACTTTTTCAACCAAGCGCAGTTTACGCTGGATATTATTTATGGCGCAGCAACTTTAATACCGATTTTCATTGGTCTTATTCTAGCCAATTTCATTCCTGAAACATTGAAGTATGGCACTTCTAACTTGAGCGATTCTAATCTTATAAATTCAATTGATACACAGCTTGAAAAGGACCTTCTAGACCAACAAAATATGGTACTAGAACCGCTTACCAACAGAGAAAAAGAGATTGCTTTACTACTTTTAGATAATTTAACCCGAAACGAAATATGTAGTACACTCAACATTTCAATTAATACTCTAAAAACGCACATTCGACATATTTATAAAAAACTTGGTGTAACAAACAAAGATAGTTTACGAAAAAAACTGGAAAAACCTCAAATAGAAAAGCAGTTGCTTTAGCAACTGCTTCAGACGGTAGACAAAGTCGACAGGATTTCATCCTGCAACACCTGTTAACTCCTGTTTCTGAACACACCAATCCATTAACCAAATGTCACTCTTAGTAGTGGATTACCGTTTTGAAAAATCCACATGAATAACATTATCTATCACTTTGGACTTTCGACTTTGATTTTTCGTGTTCTGATTTTTTCTTTGATTATTTCTTTCTATATTCCCATGTATTTCTGAGTCTTCAAGAATTTTGGCATTCGCAGTTAGTACACTCTCAGTTTGTGCACTCTCACTATCTGCCCTCTCAACTTGGGTATTCTCAGTCACTGATTCTGACTGGGCATTTTCCAAGTCAGTAGCCTGATGTGTCTCGGGTATTGGAAGACTGTCGAAGTCTCTCAATATGTCCTCAAATGTCCTTTGAATTTCTGTATGATCAAAAACATAAAGCTCTTCTTTTGCCCTCGATATACCCACATAAAACAATCTGCGGTCTTCTTCTAGAGTTTCCAAGTCATAATTTTTATACCAATCATGGGTATGGAAATAGTAAACACAATCGAACTCCAGCCCTTTGGCTGAATGAATGGTAGTCAGAACCACTTTTGGATTCTTTCCTTTTTTAAGATCCACAACTGGGTCAAGAATAATATTAATGATAAAGTTTTCAAGGGAATCATATGTTACAAGGAGATCACGAACCAGTTTAAAGTCGTCAGTGATTTCCTCTTTAGTATAGTAGTTAGATTCAATGCTTTCGTATATAGAAAAGTAAAACGCACATATCTTATCAAATAGTTCTGTTTTGTCACCTGTATGGTTTAGCAAATCCTTTACCGTGTTGACTAATTTGTACTTCTCACCTTTAAGATGACTTATGTCTTCCATATTGGTCTTTATTAGCCTTTTTGCTGTTTTAACACCAATCCCAGGGAGTAAAGTCAGTATTCGATTAAATCCGACCACATCTCTTCTATTCAAATAAACCATAAGATAACTTAGGGCATCTTTAACGTGTTTTCTTTCAAGGAGTCGCACGCCTCCATAAACCACATAATCAATATTTTCAGCGATGAGAGCTTTTTCAAATACAGTCCTATTTTTATTATAACGATAAATCATGGCATGGGTTTTCTGTGGATGTTTCTTGATACTATCAATAACAAATGCTTTATGATTTTCAAGGGATGATCCAGATATTACACGCACTGCACCATCTTTTCTTATGGCTGCTTTTAGTGCTTTATGATACCCCAGTTTAGACCGCTCTACAGTTTGATTGGTCCACCCCACTATGTCATCATTAGACCTATAGTTCTCAGTTAATTTGATCATTTGAGGGTCTTCAAAGTCATTATAAAAATTCAAAATGATTCTATGGTCTGCACCTCGAAACGCATAGATGCCCTGAAAATCATCTCCAATTGCCATGACGTTTTTTATTTTCAAGCGTTTCACAAAATCCAACTGCATTTTATTGGTATCTTGATATTCATCGATCATCAAATACTCATAGGGAGCTGTTATTTTTGCTTCGCCATCTTTTTCAAGATATCGACTCATTACCGAGATCATGTCATCATAGTTAGCAAGCATATGATCTACCTTATACTTCTCATACGCTTCCATATATTCTTCAATATTCTGTGCATCATCAGCCATTTTATGAAGGTCAAATTTTTGAATGTACTCCGTTACACTTAGCCCTGTATTACAGCAGTAAGAGATCATCTTTTGAAGACTTTTAGCTCTTTGATTTTTATTAAAGTTGCCGAAATCTGCCATAACAAGTTTGTGAACTTCAATATCATCTTCACTATCAAGTAACCTAAATTTTGATATTGGCGACACACTACCAATAAGCTGACTAATATGATTGGCAAACGCATGGAAGGTTCCCACGAAACCTAAAGCTGTATTGGGGATTAATACATTTAGCCTTTGTTTAAGCACACTTCCAGCTTTTCTAGTGAATGTGATAATAACAATAGCCTTAGGGTCTACACCTTTTTTTTATTAAATGGAGTACTCTATAAACAAGTGTATGTGTTTTTCCTGTTCCAGGACCAGCAATAACCAGATAGTTTCCTTGCTCTCTAGATGCAGCTATTTTTTGTCCTTTGTTTAATTTATTTAAGTAGTCAAGGTTATGATAAATGTCTTCCAGCTCCGTAATTTCTCGGCTGGTTAATGCCTCAATAGCCTCGTTGATTTCTATTTTGGTCTTCATTTAAACACCTCATAATTTGAATTTTATTCGATACACGCACGAACGTTTGTTCCATTGTATCATGTAATAATGATTGAAGAAAGGTGTATGGTATTACAGACTTATGTTAGGGCAAGGTCATGTTAATTTATACGTTAAAAAACCACTAAATAGCCGTCTATTTAGTGGTCAATTTGTTTTCAACCGACATTGAGTGGAGTTTTTACAAATCATCTTTATCTATCTTTACATATATTAATGCTTCTTTCAGTTCTGAATTAACCTCTCTAAGTATTGTCGTGTCATTATTATCATTCTCACGGCCATCAATTATTTGGTCTAATCGCTTGGTGCACAACTGAACTTTTTCAATGGTGAGTCGATTTTTTTTCACCATCCTCTGAAAATCTCTTGATATTGAACTGAGTTCACCTTTACCTGAAATCAAATCTTCATCAATGTCAATCTCCATTCTACCTTCAGCTGCTTTATTGATTTGTTCCTTCAAAACCATCAAAGATCGCGACATACGTTTCACAACTGCATAAGTAATTGTTGCGCCAATTATGACTACAAAAAGAATAATCAGTATAGCCTGATTCATCATTTTATCAACCGAATCAAAAACTTCTTCTGCTTCCATTTCCACTATAACTCCGCCACTCAATTGCTCTAACGGCATATAGGAAACAAGTTTTTTCTTTCCATCAACAATATATTGTCCTGTGTCATTATCCCCTTCAAGAACAGCTTTTACATATGGACGATCTGATAAATTCTCCATACCTTCAGTTAGTGCTTGATTTGGGTGTATTACAACAGTTCCCGATGAATCTACTATGTAAGAAATACGACCTTCTTCCATAGCTACACCATTGAGTTCTGACAAGTATGACACGTCGATTGCCCCGGCAATAACTCCAACTATTTCTCCATTATTCACCACGGGCCTTGCATATATTACAACAGGGTGTAGCTGTGTTCTCGATACTATGACATCCGAGTAATTCACTTCTCCAACAATAGCTTCTTGAAAATACTCTCGGTCTGAAATATCGATTAAATCACCATAAGTTTTATACAATTGTTTTCCTGTCTCGTCTGTCACATATCT